>FWPV01000096.1_pt1 | contig 300580 bp, 256 predicted proteins | sample 2228371 | NCBI WGS metagenome assembly FWPV01 (sample SAMEA103939776, study PRJEB20133) | metagenome | reverse complement strand
TTGGACTTCAATTAGACTAGACCTGTCAGATTATTTTAAAACCCGATTTAATAATTGACACACTTAATTGAACACTCCCAATGCTATGAACGATAGGCTATCCCCCATTAACCATAAGCTCCCTGTCAACTGTCAACTAACAACTATCAACTCTTCACTCTCCACAAATCTCTCTTATCTTTAAGCATGCCCAAACTGCTCAGACAACTCAATAGAAATACTGCTATTGCCATAGTAGTGGGAGGTGTCATCGGGTCCGGTATTTTTATGAAGCCTTCATTAATGGCAGCTCAGTTGCAATCACCCATTTTATTGTTGAGTGTTTGGGTAGTGGCAGGTATCATCACACTATTTGGAGCATTGTCCAATGCAGAAGTGGCGGCCATGTTTCCGGAAACGGGTGGACAATATGTCTTCTTTCAAAAAATGTATGGTAACGGATTTGCGTTTGTATACGGTTGGGCTGCATTCGCTGTTTTTAATACGGCAGGTAATGCTTCCATCGCTTATGTATTCTCGCAGTACACGGGTTATCTGATCGATTTGCCAAGACTTAGCAATGCTACGGAACAATCATTCACCTTATCTATTCCTTATATCGGAACCTTTTTTCCCTTGCAAAATATTGGCGTTAAACTGCTGACCATTGTTGTGATCATTTTATTTACAGCCATTAGTTATCGCAGTGTTCAATATGGGGGGAGGGTACAACGCATTCTTACTGCTTTGAAAGCTGCAGCTATTGTATTATTGATCGGAGGCGTTTTTTTCTCCGGAAAAGGAGATGTTTCCAATATCATGCAAAACACATCAACCATGCCAAGTGGATGGATGATGATCAGTGCTTACATCGCAGCATTGGCAGGTGCCTTCTGGGCTTATGATGGATGGAACAATATTTCCTTTGTTGCCGGTGAGATCAAAGAACCACAGAAGAATATCCCTCAAAGTTTATTCATCGGATTAAGTTTTTGTATCGTCGTTTATGTATTGATAAATCTAGCTTTTGTATACTTGATGCCTATTCAGCAAATGGCTGCTTCCTCATTCATTGCTTCGGATGCAGCTACTATTGCATGGGGAAGTATTGGCGGTATACTTATTACACTCATGGTAATGCTTTTTGTTTTGGGTACTACGAATGCAAATATTCTCGCCACATCACGTGTTACATTTGCAATGGCTGATAACAGTAAATTATTTTCATGGGCAGGCAAAGTGCAACCTCGCTATAAAACCCCTGGTAATGCACTTTGGCTCAATGGCGCTTGGACTATTTGTTTGATCATCAGCGGTTCATTTGATATGCTCACTGATATTCTCATTTTTGTGAGCTGGTTTTTTTATGGAATGAGTGCATTGGGTGTTTTTCTGTTGAGAAAGAAAATGAAAGAGGCTCAAAGAGCATATAAAGTTTGGGGGTATCCTTTTGTTCCTGCTGTCTTTGTCTTGTTCACCACTTTTTTTCTGGTCGTTACACTCATGAATGACATTAGTCATTATAAAGATGGACAAACACAGGTCATTCATTCTGTTTTAGGGATACTGATCACTTTAGTGGGGGTGCCTATTTACTATATTTCAAGAAAAAAATAATAATCCATGGTCATCAACTATAGACCATCGACTATTCACTATTTTCGCCACAAATCAATGCCAACATGGAAGCGGTGATACAAGGTATCCATACTCTTTTTACTTCTTTAAAAAATCAAACTGCCGATCGTATTGAGAAATTACCTCAGAGTGGAAGCGATAGGGTGTATTTCAGAGTGTATGTAGGTAATGCAAGTTATATTGCTACTTATAACATCAATCAGAAGGAAACAAACACATTCATTCAGTTCAGCAGACATTTCAAGAAAGCCGGTCTGCCTGTTCCTGAAATATTGGGAGTGAATGAAAACAATACGATTTATATCCAGGAAGACTTAGGCACAGAATCGTTGTTGAATCAATTGGAAAAACATGGTCATACTGATATACCCTATCAGTTGTTTCAAAAAAGTTTGGCGGCACTCGCACAAATTCAAATCAAAGGAGATAAAGGACTTGACTATAATTGGTGTATCACAGCCAAGGAATTTGGTAAGCAAGCGATCTTGAGTGATCTGTTGTATTTCAAATATTATTTTCTCGATACACTTCAGCTTCCTTACGACAAACAAGCCATGCTGGATGATTTTGAAGCATTGAGTACTTATCTTACCCATACACAATACAAGTATTTTATGTTCCGAGATTTTCAGAGCAGAAATATCATTGTGAAAAACGGAGAAGTAAGTTTCATCGATTTTCAGGGAGGTATGAAAGGGGCACTTCAATATGATGTGGCTTCCCTACTTTGGCAGGCGAAAGCAGAATTGAGTGAAGAATGGAAAAATAGTTTACTGGAATATTACATGGATCAAATTGATCAGTTACTGAAAGAGCCCGTAGATCGAATCACATTTGTGAGTCAATACAATGGTTATGTTTTGATTCGTTTGTTGCAAGTGATGGGAGCATATGGTTTCCGTGGGTTGTTTGAAAGAAAGGCACATTTCTTGGCGAGTCTTCCTCTGGCATTACGAAACCTGAAGTTTTTTATTGAACATAAGCGTATTGGTATCATTACACCTGAATTTGACAGAGTGCTGAAACTGGTGGTTGCCGATGACATGATCGCTCGTTTTGAACCTCCACAGGCCAATGAGCAAACACCATTGGTGATACAGATCAGTAGCTTCAGTTATAAAAAAGGAATTCCGGCAGATGAAAGTGAAAATGGTGGCGGCTTTGTATTTGACATGCGAGGCATTCTCAATCCGGGAAGATTTGATGATTATAAAAAGTTGAGCGGATTGGATAAACCGGTTCAGGATTTTCTGGAACAGCGTACTAAAATGAATGAGTTTCTAAATAGTGTATGGGATCTCATAGATATCACAGTAGAAGATTATTTAAAAAGAGATTTCAAACACCTGATGATCAATTTTGGATGTACCGGTGGTCAACACAGAAGTGTGTATGCAGCAGAACAAACAGCTAGGCATCTTAGAAACAAGTATAAAGTGAAAATTGAATTACAACATACCAATCGAGAGAACTGGGTTAAATAAGTATCGTTATGAAAGCAATGATATTGGCAGCAGGATTGGGGACACGTTTGAAACCATGGACAGATCATCATCCCAAAGCATTGGCGGTGGTGAATGGTAGAAGCTTGTTGCAAAGAAATATTGAGTACCTGCAACAATTTGGTATTACTGAAGTATTGGTGAATGTGCATCATTTTGCAGATCAGATCATCGATGCAGTTCAAAAGAATAATGGATGGGGAAGTAAGATCATAATTTCAGATGAAACCGATGAGGTCTTAGAAACAGGCGGGGGCTTGAAAAAAGCAGCATGGTATTTTGAAGGAACTTCTTCTTTTGTTTTGATGAATGTAGATATACTCACATCATTGGATTTGAGTGCTATGATACAGGCACATGAATCAACCAGCCCACTAGCTACACTTGCCATTTCAGAAAGAGCAACTTCCCGTTATTTTTTATTTGATGATCAACAACAGTTACAAGGATGGCGTAATGTGGTGACGGGTGAGGAGAAGCCTGCTGATATTTCTAAAAAGATCGCTGATCTCAAACAAATGGCTTTTAGCGGTATTCACATCATTGATCCATCATTGTTGATATTGATGGAACGCACCGGAAAGTTTTCAATGGTAGATGTTTACCTGGACTTGTGTGACAAGCATTCTATTCTTGGATATGATCACACTGGCGCTGTTTTGGTTGATGTCGGCAAGCCGGAAAGTATTATTAAAGCAGAAAAAATCTTCCCATAAGATGAAAAAAATGCAGTTCGCTATAGTTGGATGTGGACAGATCGCGAAAAAGCATCTGCTTCAAATTCATGCGATAGGAACTTTGGTAGTCATTTGTGATACTGACCCTGAACAGGCGAGATCACTTGTAAATTCAAGTGATATACCTTTTTTCTCCTCTATCGAATCATTATTGGAAGCGGGTTTACCTATTGATATTATTGTTATTTGTACGCCTAATGGATTGCATGCATCTCAGGCTCAACTATGCTTGAAGGCCGGATATCATGTTTTGATCGAAAAACCAATAGCTCTTACATCTGCCGATGCCTTATCTCTGATACAGACCTCGGCGGAGTCAAAAAGAAATTTATTTACTGTTTTACAAAATAGATTTAATGCTCCTGTACAGGCTGTTCATCAGGCCATTCAGACTGGCATGCTTGGTAAAGTATTTAGTGTTCAGGTGAGTTGCTTTTGGCACCGGAACCATACTTATTATCAACATCCCTGGCATGGAAGTAAAATAATGGATGGAGGAGTCTTATTCACGCAGTTTAGTCATTTCATAGATCTCTTGCTTTGGTATTTTGGACCTGTAAAAGAAGTAGATGCAATCATGCATAATTCAAATCATCTTCAAACAGAATTATTGGAGGATGAAGGTGCTGTATTGTTACAATTTGAAAAAGATATCATTGGCACCATTCAATTTTCTACCAATTCCTATCGGAAAAACATGGAGGGATCTATTACAATTATTGCGGAAAAAGGAACTATAAAAATTGGGGGAGCTTACTTAGATGAGATCACTTATCAAGAAACTGAGAATCCCATTAATTCAGTATCAACAGATACCCAAAAGTCATTGCAACAAGTATATCATTCAATGCTTCGTACTTTACAGTTCGGAGAGCCATTTTATGCTGACCCACAAGAAAGTGTATATACAATTGCACTTATTGAACGTATTTATGCTGCAGCACACAAAAAATTTAATCAGCTATGACGTTTAAATCAATACAATCAACTGTGCGTGATGTAAAATTGGGTAATCAAGTAACCATTGTAGAGCCTTGCAATCTTTATGAATGCCAGATCGGAGACCAATGTTTTATCGGGCCATTCGTAGAAATTCAAAAAGAGGTAGTGATTGGTAACAGAACGAAAGTGCAATCACATAGTTTCATCTGTTCTATGGTTACGATCGGACATGATTGTTTTATTGGTCATGGAGTCATGTTTGTCAATGACAAGTTTGAACAAGGTAAGCCTGCCAGTGGCGATCAATCAAAATGGCAGAAAACGATCATTGGGAATAACGTAAGCATTGGAAGTAATGCAACAATTCTTCCTGTTACTATTTGCGATCATGTTGTAATAGGCGCAGGTGCAGTTGTAACAAAAGATATCATAGAACCGGGTGTATATGCTGGTAATCCGGCTGTGCTTTTGGCAAATGGCAAATAGGTCATAGCATGTAGCCATCAGCACTTTCTTCTTGCTATATGCCATGAACCATAAGCTAAGCTACACCTTCACATACCATTTCTTCTTATCCATCCAATAAACGATCACCCAATAAAATGCGATCATCACCAGTGCGTATAATAATGATCCGTTTCTTAGATCTGCTGAAATAGGTTTACAGATATGATTCCAAAACCATGAAAGAGGGCTCGTTGTATCTTCACCATCAGCAAAACGAATCAATCCGAGTAGTCTAGGCAAAAATCCACTCAATACAAAAATGAACAAAGGGTTCTTTCCGAATACATCAAAAAATTTACTCCATGCTCCTTTGATCTCTTTGAATTCTATCAGATAAATCAAAACACTGATGGTGAGCATGGCCAATCCTGTGGTGTATAACACATAACTGCTGGTCCATATTTTTTTGTTGATAGGGAAAACAAGATCCCAACACAATCCTGCTACGATCAATACCACTGCAGCGATCATTAAATTGGCAAGCATTTCATAGCTCTTGCCTTTTTGTTGGATGTATTGTCCAACCATAAATCCAAACACTACCTGAACAATGGCGGGCATGGTACTGGTAATGCCTTCGGGATCAAAAGGAACGCCTTCACCCTTATACATATGTGCTTCGCCTAAAACAGCTTTATCAATACCGGTTCCAAAATATCCCTCCAAACTAAAAGGATCCCCCGGTGTGCCTAACCAAAGTGTAATGAACCAATAGAGCAATAATAAAATACCACTAATAACAAATGCGCCTTTTGTCTTTCCATAAAAAACAATAACAGAAGCAAAAAAGTAGCAAAGAGCAATACGTTGTAACACACCAAATATTCTGAGATTATCCAAGCTTTTAGCAACCAGTGAATCATCTTGCCATTTTACAAAGGGGCTCCAATGTAAGAGGAGGCCTATTAAAAAAATCAAAGCGGTTCTTTTGATCACTTTTTTCCAGAACATTGCTGGTCCGGCCTGTTCAAATCTGGGCATGACAAAAGCCATTGCATTACCTACTGCGAACAAGAAAAAAGGGAAAACAAGATCTGTAGGTGTACAGCCATGCCAAGGGGCATGTTCCAATGGGCCGTAAATATGCGACCAACTTCCCGGATTATTGACCAATATCATTAAGGCTACTGTAGCCCCACGAAAAACATCCAATGAGTAGTAACGTTGATTCATGGCAGTTGTTTGGAGGTGAAAGATAATAAATACAGGAAATTCTTTCGTGAAATCAGCAAACCATATCTGCAAGCGAAATTTATGTTAACCTAAAGCCATCGCTGCTAAGTGATGTCCCTTCATTTGCTTATTTTGCAGCCATTCAGCAGAACGTATATGAGCAAAAAGATATTGATTACCGGAGGTGCGGGATTTATTGGATCTCATGTGATCAGGTTATTTGTCAATAAATATCCCGATTATACCATCATTAATTTGGATGCACTGACCTATGCCGGTAATCTGGAAAATCTAAAAGATATAGAGCTGCACAAAAATTATCGGTTTATAAAAGCCAATATTTTAGATGCTGCAGTTCTTGATCAAATATTTCAGGAACAACAAATCACAGATGTGATTCATCTGGCAGCAGAATCACATGTAGATCGTTCAATATTATCTCCCCTTGATTTTGTATACACCAATATCATCGGCACAGTCAATTTATTGAATGCAGCAAAAAAAGCATGGGCAGATAATATGCAAGAACATTTGTTCTATCATATTTCAACAGATGAAGTATTTGGCAGCTTAGGTGATACCGGATTTTTTACCGAAACCACAGCGTATGATCCACGTTCACCTTATTCAGCAAGCAAGGCTTCGTCAGATCATTTTGTAAGAGCCTATCATGAGACCTATCATTTACCTTCTATTGTTTCTAATTGCTCTAATAATTATGGTCCGAATCATTTTCCGGAAAAATTGATACCCTTATTCATTCACAATATCATAGAGAAAAAACCTTTGCCTGTATATGGAGATGGTTTGTACACCCGTGATTGGTTGTATGTAAAAGATCATGCAAGAGCTATCGATACGATCTTTCATCAAGGAAAACCAGGTGAAACCTATAATATTGGTGGATTCAATGAGTGGAAGAATATCGATCTGGTAAAATTGTTATGCGCATTGATGGATCAAAAATTAGGAAGAACAAAAGGCGAGAGTGAACAGCTAATCACTTATGTAAAAGACAGACCCGGACACGACAGACGATATGCGATCGATGCAAGCAAGATCAAAAAACAATTTGGATGGGAGCCAAGTGTCACTTTTGAACAAGGATTGTCTGAAACGATTGATTGGTATTTGAATAATACAGAATGGTTACAACATGTAACTTCAGGAGCCTATCAGCATTATTATGAATCTATGTACGGTAATCGATAATCATGAGAATTGAAAAAACCCCTTTAGCAGATTGTTATATCATTCATGATACCGTGCATGGTGATCACCGTGGTTATTTCTTTGAAAGCTATCATCGAAAAAATTTTTTCGACGAAACTGGTATTGATATTGATTTTGTACAGGATAATCAATCTAAGTCACAGAAAGGTGTTTTGCGTGGACTTCATTTTCAGGATGGAGAATATGCGCAAGCTAAACTTGTTCGGGTTTTACAAGGAAGGGTACTCGATGTTGTAGTGGATCTAAGAAAAGCGTCTCCTAGTTTTGGGAAGTCTTTTATCATTGAGCTAACGGAAGATAATCACCAACAACTTTTTGTGCCCAGAGGATTTGCACATGGATTTGTAGTGTTAAGTGAAACGGCTGTCTTTTTTTATAAATGCGATAATTATTATCATAAAGCATCAGAGAAGGGAATTATTTATAACGATGCAGATTTAGCAATCGATTGGCAGTTGTCAGACTCAGATTTGATATTGTCTGAGAAGGATCGGGTATTACCCACTTTTCAGGAAGTATTGAGTATTTTAAAATTTTAAAGTATGAAGGGGATTATTCTAGCGGGTGGTTCAGGAACAAGGTTGTACCCTATCACCAAGGGTATCAGCAAACAGTTAATGCCTATCTATGATAAGCCTATGATCTATTATCCACTTTCAATATTAATGTTAGCGGGTATCAAAGAAATATTGATCATTACAACGCCTGAAGACAGTGATCAATTCAAAAGATTGTTGGGTGATGGAAAAGAATTGGGATGTAATTTTCAATATGCCGTTCAGCCACAACCGAATGGATTAGCACAAGCATTTGTGATCGGAGAATCTTTTATTGGGAATGATAAAGTTGCGTTGATCCTTGGTGATAATATTTTTTACGGTGCAGGGTTCAGTCAGTTGGTTCAGTCTTTCAATGATGTAGAGGGCGCTGCTGTATTTGCTTATGAGGTCAATGATCCCGAGCGTTATGGTGTAGTTGAATTTGATGAACATAAAAATGTGATTTCTATTGAAGAAAAACCTGCAAAGCCCAAATCGAATTACGCGGTACCCGGACTTTATTTCTATGATAATACGGTAGTGAGTATTGCAAAATCAATTCAGCCATCTGCTCGTGGTGAATATGAGATCACAACTGTCAACAATGAATATTTGAAGCAAGGGAAATTAAAAGTAGGTATTATGAATAGAGGTACAGCGTGGCTGGATACGGGTACTTTTGATTCATTGAGTGATGCCAGCGAATTTGTAAGGGTCATCGAAAAGAGACAAAGTCAAAAAATTGGTTGTATAGAAGAAGTAGCTTGGCGAATGGGGTATATTACCAAAGACCAATTGAAAAAAATCGCTGAGCAATACGCGAAAAGCGGTTATGGCGCTTACCTGATGAACCTGAAATAGCATTTAACATCCCTTTGTTTAGGATGAAAACGATTTGGTTATCAATAACTTCAACATTTCTTTGATTAACTTTTAATATTTCTTTTCTAAACAAAATCTTCTCCTGCCTGTTTATAATGGCATGGACGCTTTTACCATTAAAGATTTGGAGAACCTGACCGGTATCAAAGCCCACACGATCAGGATCTGGGAGCAACGTTATGGATTTTTGAATCCACAGCGTACGCAAACCAATATTCGTTATTATAGTAATAACGAATTAAAGACAGTATTGAACATCGCCTTGTTGAACAAGTATGGGTATAAAATTTCCCATATTGATCGCATGACGCCTGTAGAGATGAAAGAAAAAATTCTTTCGTTAACACAAGCACAAGCACAACAAGAGCGTATCGTCAATGATCTGATTCATTGTATGGTTGATCTACGAATGGAAGATTTTGAGACCGTTCTTGATAACTATATTATGACGAAAGGAGTGGAGAGAACAATTACTCAGATCATCTTCCCTTTCCTGGAAAGAATTGGTATTCTCTGGCTTACCAATCATGTGAATCCTGCACAGGAACATTTGGTGACCAATATTATCAGACAAAAGTTGATCATCGGTATTGAAGGTGTGAATAGTCATGTATCTCTGAATAAAACAACACTTCTGTTCCTTCCGGAGGGCGAGCACCATGAGTTAGGATTACTCTTTATGTACTTTTTATTGAAGAGCAGAGGAGTAAAAGTGTATTACCTGGGATCTAATGTTCCATTGAAAGATGTTGAATATGTCGTGAATTTGAAGAAGCCTGATTTCCTTTACTCGCATCTGACTTCAGTGGCACATAATTTCAATTTCGAGAAATTCCTGATCAACGCACACAATCGTATGCCTGATATTCCAATCATTGTTTCGGGCTTACTCACACAGACTTATAAAAAGCGTGTTCCATCTAATATCAGCTTCAAGAAATCTTTATCTGAAGTGATGGAGTATGTGGCAACTTTTTCCTAATTCTCATCGTATTTTAATAGCATTTGGGCCGGTTGAATATGCAACCGGCCCTTTTTTTGATGTTTAAACATTTGTAACCCATTGATTTGGTTTGTTTTATCTTTTTTAAGAAATATTTAAACAAAAGTTTGGGTGGGTAGCTTATTTATGTTTAATTTTATTGTCTAAATAATTAAACACACTGTTTATGTCTACATTGGAATTTAATCAGATGCTGTTGAACAACACTGAGTTTTTAAAGCCTTTTGCTATCACATTAACCCGTGATACCGAAGCAGCTAAAGATTTAGTACAGGAAACGATGTACAGAGCCCTTGCCAACAAGGACAAATACAATGTAGGTACCAACATTAAAGCATGGTTGTATACGATCATGCGCAATATTTTCATCAACAATTATCGTCGTAAGGCTAAACAATCCACCATTTTTGACAGTACTCCGAATGAGTTCCTGTTAAACCTCAATCAAGGTGCGGTGACCAACGATGCTGTGGCGAAAATCAATCTCAAAGAAGTACAGGAAGCGATTCACAATCTTCCGGAAATATTCCGCAATCCGTTTCTGTTGTATTTCGATGGATTCAAGTACCATGAAATAGCAGATATGTTGGGTGAGCCTTTGGGAACCATCAAAAGCCGTATTCACTTTGCGCGCAAACTGCTCAAAAACCAATTACAACGGTATTAACTTTTTTGTCTAATTTACTAGTCGAGTGAGCAAGTCTGTTATTATTATAGGAAGCGGTTTCGCCGGTCTTTCTGCTGCCTCTTTCATGGCAAAAGCAGGATGGAAGGTCACTGTTTTAGAGAAACATACCACCCCAGGAGGTCGGGCTCGTCAATTTTCTGAAGCCGGATTTACCTTTGATATGGGCCCCAGCTGGTATTGGATGCCGGATGTATTTGAACGTTACTTTAATCAATTTGGGAAAAAAGTCTCCGACTATTATCACTTAAAAAGACTCGACCCATCATATCGTGTCTATTGGCCTGATGGTCCTGTGGATATTCCTGCCGATTATGAAGCACTCCGCAAGTTATTCGATGAAATTGAACCCGGCAGCGCTGTTCAGTTGGATAAGTTTTTAAAAGAAGCGGCTTATAAATATGAAGTAGGCATTCAAAAACTGGTATACAAACCCGGACAATCACTCACTGAATTTCTGGATTGGGAATTGATCACCGGTGTATTCAGATTGGATGTTTTCAATTCTATCAAATCACATGTTGCTAAACACTTTTCAAATCCCAAGCTCAAGGAGTTGATGGAGTTCCCCGTTTTATTTTTAGGGGCTCTGCCGGAAGACACACCTGCTTTGTATAGTTTGATGAATTATGCCGATATCAAAGGTGGTACCTGGTATCCCGATGGCGGTATGTTTCAAATCGTGAAAGCCATGTATGATCTGGCTGTTGAGCTGGGTGTTGAATTCCGTTTTGAAGAAGAAGTAACCACGATTTCTATCCAAAAAAATGCAGTTAAAGAGGTTGTTACCAAAAAGAATCGATATACAGCTGACGTGGTTATTGGTGGAGCAGATTATCACCATATTGAAACAGGCTTGCTGCCTGAAGAATTCCGCACCTATTCCAAGCAGTATTGGGATAAACGTGTGATGGCCCCTAGTTGCCTACTATACTATGTAGGACTCAATAAAAGATTGAATAATATTCATCATCATACCCTTTTCTTTGATACTTCTTTTGATGTACACGGAAAGGAAATCTATACAACCCGTGAATGGCCTTCAGATCCTTTGTTTTATATGAGTGCCACTTCAGTGACAGATAGTTCCGTTGCACCTGAAGGCTGTGAAAACCTTTTCCTTCTGATACCCGTAGCTACAGGACTGAGTGATGATACAGAGGAGAGACGTGAAATGTATTTTAATAAGGTCATTGATAGATTGGAAAAACAGCTGGGACAATCAGTGCGAGACGCCATTGTTTACAAAAAGTCCTTTGCACACAGTGATTTCGTTTCTGAATACCATGCTTTTCGTGGAAATGCCTATGGTTTAGCGAACACTTTACGTCAAACTGCTGTTTTAAAGCCGGGATGTAGGAGTAAAAAAGTGAGAAACCTATTCTATACGGGGCAGTTAACTGTACCGGGGCCAGGTGTTCCTCCCAGTCTGATTAGTGGCGAAGTGGTAGCGGGAGAAGTGATCAAAGCATTCGGATAAAAAATATTTCAATAAGCCATCAACCATTGGCTATCAGTTAAAAAAAAACAACCCATGATCAATCTGTTTCATGAAGTAAGTCAGGAGTGCAGCAGGATCACGACAGAAAAATACAGCACTAGTTTTTCTTCGGCCATTCGGTTGTTGAATAAAGACCTGCGTACACCCATCTTTAATATCTATGGTTTTGTTCGTTTTGCGGATGAGATCGTTGATACTTTTCATGATTTTGATAAAGCGGTGTTACTGCAAGAATTCAAACAAGCTACTTATGATGCTATTGAAAAAGGCATCAGTATGAACCCAATACTGCATAGTTTTCAGATCACGGTGAATCAATTCGGTATTGATAAAGAATTGATCGATGCATTTTTATATAGCATGGAATTGGATCTTGATCAACGTAAGTATGATCGTGCTGGTTATGAACAATACATTTATGGTAGTGCCGAAGTAGTGGGTTTGATGTGTTTGTTTGTTTTCTGTGAGGGGGATAAAAAAATGTATGAGCAATTAAAGCCCTACGCAAGAAGCTTAGGTGCTGCTTTCCAAAAGGTCAATTTCCTTCGCGATTTGAAAGCCGATTATGAAGGATTGGAGCGTGTGTATTTTCCAGGTTGTGACTTCAGAAATTTTACCTCTGCAGATAAAGCTTCTATTGAGGCAGATATTCAAAAAGATTTTGACCACGCTTATGAAGGCATTCTCTTGCTGCCTATGAAAGCACGCTTTGGGGTATATGTGGCTTACAAATATTATCTCTCCCTCTTCAAAAAGATCAAGAAAGTTCGCCCGCAAAAGATCATGGAAGAGCGCATCAGAATACCTGACTATGGCAAAATATTTATTCTGGCCAAAGCCGGTATTCGTAGTCAGTTGAATTTACTATAGCCTCACAAAACAGGAAGACTTATTTTTAGTGTATGGAACAGGTGATACTTGTTAACGAGCAGGATATAGAACTGGGCGTCATGGAAAAAATGGAGGCACATGAAAAAGCTTTGCTCCATCGCGCTTTCAGTATTTTTATTTTCAATGATCGTCATGAACTGCTCTTGCAACAAAGAGCTATCAGTAAATACCACAGTGGTGGACTCTGGACCAATACCTGTTGTAGTCATCCTCGTCCCGGTGAAGCTGTTGCTGATGCTGCTTTACGCAGACTAAAAGAAGAGATGGGTTTTGAAACAACACTCTCTAAAGCGTTTGACTTTACCTATAAAGCCCCGTTTAGCAATGGCTTAACCGAGCATGAATTTGATCACGTATTTACCGGCACCTACAATGGAGTCATTGAGCCTAATGCTGACGAAGTTGAAAGCTATGCTCATTATTCTTTGGCAGCAATAGATGACATGCTTCAAAAAAATCCTGATGATTTCACCGTATGGTTTCATATCGCATTTCCGAAAGTACGTGAATGGTATTTGAAACAACAAAACAATTGATCATGCAATCATCTCCAAGAGCCGTTGTAATTGGGTCTGGTGTAGCAGGAATGGCAGCAGCGATCAGATTGGCTGTTCATGGATATGCAGTGCAGGTCTATGAGCAATCCGATCAACCCGGTGGTAAGTTGGGTTATTTCGAAACGAAGGGTTATCATTTTGATACCGGCCCTAGTTTATTTACACAACCCGCTAACATCGAAGAATTGTTTGCATTGGCAGGCGAGCGCATCGCTGATTATTTTCAATACAGAAAGATGGATCATTCATGTCACTACTTCTATGAAGATGGTACCATGATCAGAGCAGCTGCTGATATTGACATATTTGCTGCTGAAATACAACAAAAAACAGGAGAACCCGCGCATCATCTGAAACATTACTTGAATGCTTCTGCTAAATTATATGATGGCGTTGCCCATGTTTTTTTGAATCATTCGCTTCACAAAAGAAAAACGTTGATCAAAGCGAATATTGGGAAAGCGATCAAAACCGTTCGTTGGTCGCATCTCATGAAGAGCATGCATCAGGTCAATCAAAAAACATTTCAGAGCGAAAAAATAGTACAACTGTTCAATCGATATGCTACTTATAATGGTAGTAATCCTTACAAAGCACCTGGGATGTTGAGTCTGATCCCGCATCTGGAACACAATGAAGGTACTTTTTATCCGGAAGGCGGTATGATCAGTATCACCAAAGCATTGTATCAATTGGCTATTAAGAAAGGGGTGATCTTTCATTTCAATCAACCTGTAGAAAGAATCATTCGCCACAATAACAAAGCCATCGGAATAGTAGTAGCAGGTAAAAATATTGCAGCTGATATTATTGTGAGTAATGTGGATGTATATTTCACATACCTGCGATTATTGAATGACCCGCAAAAAGCAAAAAAAATAGTAAAGCAAGAAAGAAGTAGCAGTGCATTGATTTTTTATTGGGGCATCAATCGATCATTCCCACAATTAGGATTGCATAATATTTTCTTCAGCAATAACTATCAAGCGGAATTTGATCATTTGTTTCGACTGAAGAAATCTTATGATGATCCTACCGTATATATCAATATCACTTCGAAATGTGAGCCGGGTAAACAAGCTCCGGATGGAAAAGAAAATTGGTTTGTAATGGTCAATGCTCCGGCCAATGTTGGGCAAGATTGGGAAGCATTAAAAGTAAAGTATCGTCAGGCTATATTGGATAAGCTGCATCGAATGCTACAAACAGATATAGCATCACTCATTGAGACAGAAGATATTTTGGATCCTGTGTTGATCGAAACAAAAACAGGATCTTACCAAGGTTCTTTGTATGGAACCAGTTCTAATTCAAAGATGGCGGCTTTCTTACGTCATCCGAATTTCTCGAGACAAATAGAAGGACTGTATTTTGTAGGTGGAAGTGTTCATCCGGGTGGTGGCATACCTTTGTGTTTAAAGAGTGCGAAGATCATGAGTGAGATCGTACAAGATGATGCACGAAAAATAAAAAGACATTGAACAAGTATAAACTGACCATATCCGCTTTTCTAGCCATCCTCTTTCATGTAAGTGGATTGATTGGCATGCTGTATACCGATCACAAAGATTGGTTTATTGCCAATACACCATTGAATCTGATCTTGATGGCTGCATTGCTGATATGGAACCAGCCTAAACCCAACAAAGCATTTCTACTTTTTTTATTAGCCGCATTTTTAACCGGGATGGGATCTGAAATGATCGGTGTGAATACCGGTAAATTATTTGGCTGCTATCATTACGGACAAGTACTCGGTCCTCATTTCAATGGAGTGCCGTGGTTGATTGGGGTGAATTGGTTTGTGATCGTGTATTGTTCGGGAGTGATCATGCAGAAAGCGATTGATTGGATGAGTTCGAAGTATGAAGAATCAGGCGGACGTTTATCTAAGCATATGGTCACGATTTCATTGGTGCTTGATGGCGCATTGTTAACGGTATTTTTTGATTGGGTAATGGAGCCGGTGGCAGTGAAATTGGGTTTCTGGCAGTGGGAGGGAGGAGTGATCCCCTTTTTTAATTACCTCTGCTGGTTTCTGATCAGTGCTGCATTATTAGTGCTTTTCCGTTATCTGCGTTTTGAAAAGACCAACCATTTTGCGGTACATTTGTTTATCATACAGCTACTGTTTTTCTTAACACTCAGATGGCATTTATAATATGATGTATGTATTGATCACGCTCGCTACTTTTTGTATCATGGAAGGGATTACCTGGCTTACCCATCGGTATGTCATGCATGGTTTTTTATGGTACCTACATGAAGACCATCATCAAAAAGGACCGGGATTTTTTGAGAAGAATGATGCTTTCTTTATCATTTTCGCGATACCCAGTTGGTTGTGTATCATGTTGGGAAGTATGAATGAAGTGTACTGGGTAGTAAGTATCGGAGCCGGAATTGCTATGTATGGATTTGCTTATTTTCTGGTGCATGAGATTATTATACATCAACGAATTAAATTATTTACTAGGAGTAATAATAAATACATCAAAGCTATACGCTGGGCGCATAAAATGCATCACAAACATTTGGATAAACACGAAGGCGAAAGTTTTGGTATGCTCATTGTAGCAAAAAAGTACTGGGATAAAGTGCGAAAAGATGAAATGCTCCAAAAGCAATAATTTCATCATTCACCATTGACTACTCACTACAACTATATCATCTCCGGTTCAGGTCTTGCGGGCATGAGTCTGCTCATGCGTATGATGGAAGACCCTTTTTTTGACGACAAACAAATTCTCGTTGTAGATAAAACCCCCAAACAACAGAATGATCGAACCTGGTGCTTTTGGGAGAAAGAGCGTGGACTCTTCGAATCCATCGTACATCATCAATGGTCATTGCTTGATTTCTTTTCGAAAGAATATACTGAAACACTTCAAATCGATCCGTATCGTTATAAAATGATCCGAGGAATTGATTTTTACCAAGCTGTACAACGAAAAGCGATCACAAAAAGCAATGTGCATTTTCATTATGAAGAAGTAAAGAGTATTGGTAATGAAAATGGTAAAGCTGTATTGACATTGCCCTCCGGAAAGATCACCGCCGATTATATATTCAATAGTATCTTATTCCAAGAACCCAAAGTAGCAGCTCATGAATACATGCTACTGCAACATTTCAAGGGTTGGGTGATTGAAACACCAACACCTGTATTTAATCCGGGTAAAGCGACTTTTATGGATTTCAGGGTGTCTCAGGAAGAAGGTACAACATTCATGTATGTATTACCGATGACTGAAAATAAAGCATTGGTGGAATATACTTTGTTCACTGAAAAAATATTGCCACAGGAAAAGTATGAGGAGGAACTGGTGCAATATCTTTCTCAGTATCTTGATATAGATACATTTACCATTGAGCACGAGGAGTTCGGAATCATTCCCATGACCAACCATGTTTTTCCATCAGTAGATGGTAAAGTCATCTATATAGGCATTGCGGGTGGACAAGCCAAAGGGAGCAGTGGATATGCATTTCAGTTCATACAAAAAAGAACATCGGCTATTATCAATGATTTGAAGAACGATCTTATTCCTCACATTGATAGTAGTTTTTCAGCAAAGAAATTTAGATTGTATGATAGTGTATTACTAAATGTCATACACCATAAAAAGCTCAATGGTGATAAGATCTTTGCAGCTATTTTTCGGAAAAATCCACCACAAAGGGTACTTCGTTTTTTGGACAATGAAACAAGCTTATGGGATGATCTTCACATAATGAATAGTGTACCGACAGGAATATTCCTGAAAGCCGCTTTCCAAGAGTTATTCAGGTAGTTAAAATTGTTTCTGTTATTTTTGCTTGTATCTATAGCGTATTTGCTATACATCATGGCCTCGTAGTATCCGCCGCGGCGGAGATAGTATAATCCCCACAATACTGTGGGGACGAAGCTCAAACTACAGGTTTAACAAAGTTCTTTAAATAGTTGATGTGATATCATGGCCTCGTAGTACAATGGATAGTATAAGAGTTTCCGAAGCTCCAGATTCAGGTTCGATTCCTGACGAGGCCACAAAAGACGAAACAAGAAAGAAATAACAAGATACAAGTCCTCACTAGTCATGTGGTAACCCTATCAATCCAAAATACTTCCCTTTTGATGTTTCAATTATGGATTGAATTTTTTTGAAATTGTTTTCAGTTGGCGGCAGATTGATGAATTTGCCAACGATCCTTCGATGTTTATAAATGATGATTGTATTTTCTACATTCGGATCTATTTTATTTAAGTATACTTCCGTTTCTTCGTCATGCATAGATGGAACATAGGTCAGTGCTGTTCTTTGTAACTTCAGTTCTTTCCCCAAAGATTCCAAGCGTTGCTGTCTATCAGTAGCGCTATAATTTTTTTCATCACCATACACGAAGTATACTTTCAGTGAATCCTTATACTGCTCTGCACTGCGTTCAAGAAACTGTAACCACTGTCGAATAGAAGGCCAGTTGGGTTGATTGCCAGTATAGAAAATGACTCCGTGATAACGCCCATATTTACAAACCGGACAAGCCCTGCTCCCTTTATCGGGTCCATATGCATGATAGGGGATAAACGATGGTTGATCTTGTCCAATCGATAATCCTGATTCTTTGGGTAGGTCTTTTGTAGCAGGATGATTAGGAATATTGAGTCCGAGTATGATATCATGTTCTACTATTTGTATTTTTCCGTTGAGTAATACACGGAGTATTCCATTTCCTCCCCTTTCTTCGAAAGGATACTTTTTCCTGTGTTCTATTAATAAAGGGTCTTCGTCGAAAACAAGATCATCTACATAATACGGATTTGAAATGTTGGGTTCTTTTATAAGTACATGGATATGAGCAGGCATTTTTTCCTTTGGATAGGGTGCAGGTCGCAAAGTATGGATCATGTATCGTCCATTACTATCAGATTTTACCCATCCACGTAAATAACCATGTTGCGTAGCTTTTTCATTGGTGCCTGATCGACTGCTATACAAACCTTTGGCATCCGTATGCCAATAGTAGATAAGAATATTGGATGCCGGTGTTTTCCCATCAGCCTGGAAAACCGTTCCTGTGATCATCAATTTTTGCGCATTCTCATACCAACCGGCACTGGTGTCCGAGGATTCGATATTTGCCGGCATTCCCTCAAACATGAGCTCGCAGGTTTCGCAATTGCCACCTACACGAGAATTATTAGGAGGAGATGGCTGTGCTTTACACGAGTTGAGTAGTAGGATACATGACGCAGTAATTGAAGTGATAAGATTAAGTTGCATGATTTTTTTTTGCAAAATTCAATACAGCTATAGCTTATCGCAAATGCAATGAGGTGAAAGGAGTCTATCATAGCGTATCCTGAGTGCCATTGCCCATGACCCGTTTGAAATCAGCCGCATAATTTCTGCTGAGTCTGAGAAGGGTTTGGTCTTTCAATGTCACATCGTAATCGCCATTTTGTCGCGACCGAAAAGAAGCGATCTCTTGTACATTGACGATGGTGGATTTATGGATGCGTACAAACTGATCGATTGGTAGTTCCTCCTGTATTTTTCCAAGTGTAGTTTTATGAAGGTATTTTCTAGCATTGGTTTGTATTACCACATAAGGCGGACTTGACTGGATATACCGTATCTCTTGTTTTGCAATCAGAATTTTTTGAAGTCCTTCTTGTACAATAAGGGATGGGCTGTATAAAGTTATAGGGGATTGCACTTCTCCAACAGGTACTGATGATCCAACTGTCACTTGTTGAGGTCTCAATAAGTTGAAAAAGAAAGGGAGTCCATATAGCAACAACAGGGAATAACCATTTTCTGAAATACTAAATCCCATGCCTTTCCAGAAGACAAATCTTTGTTCAAAAAAAGCAGCTGAAATGATATCAATGAATAAGGCACTTATAAACAAATGGATACCAATCAAGAAAAGATAGAGAAGTAACTGATGCTTGAAACTTAATGGCTCTTTCTGTAACAGTTTATTCTGAAGGATACAAAAAGGAATGAACCACCACCAGAAACTGCTGAATAAAAAAGATTCAGAGAAATAGTAAGCAGCATCCGTAAAAAGAGTTTGACTAAAGTCTTTTACAAGCGTAAAAAGAAATCCACCTGAAACAAGTAAGATGGCCAAATAGCGGGATGAAATTTTTTGATGAAACTTGAGTTCCATAGCTGATACTTATAACGACTTGGCTAAAAGTAAGAAGTTTTTAAAATTGCTAATTGGAATATATGTTAATTCGGTAGTAGGATTAAAAATTGAACGCGGATTGTCATGATTTTCATGATAAGCGCAGATGATTTCAAAAAGATCATGACTTATCATGAAAATCATGACAATCCGCGTTCCATTACACGATTCAAGCAAAAATCACTGTACCCAATAATCCACTACCGTTACCTTTTCAAGTAAACCCGGTAGTAGTTTGGTAAAAGCTGTATGAGCGGGGTGAACCAAATAATCATCCCGATCTTTTTCACTTGAAAATGTGAGTAGGAAACAATGAGTGAGTCCATTATTCAATTTCTCCGGACTATTGTTCTCACCCCATTCAAATTTTTTGATGGTCTTTATTTGATTGGGTAATTCTTTGAATGCACGAACTACTTTGCTAATTGCAACTGAATCTGCTTTTGATGTCCAACCGAATAGGACTACATGGCGGAGTTCTTTGGAGGTTGTTTGAGAATATATATTTAATGATATCACTATCATCAAAAAAATAAAATATATCTTCTTTTTCATTAGGTTTTTTTTGAAATTGTTCCGAGGGTATTTACAATAAACTCAGACAAGATGGGGAGTAGTGAATTATTATTTATATAATCAATTTATATTGGATGCTTTTATTAAGTATCGAAAGGATAATTACACTTAGTATTATTCCATCTCATGAATTTCATTTAAGTATCTACCTAATCCATCTAAATCCGGATAAATACTATAATGGTTAATTCCACTAAGTTTTAAAAATTTTTTTGCATCTTCTATTGCATCTGTCGGGATGTCGAATTTTTTAAAACAATCTTTAGTTTTAGGGTTTAAATTCATAGGCGTTGAATCTGAACCTTGTAAAGTAAATAACCCTTTTTGGGCAAACAACCTGTCAGATGTTCTTGGAGCTATAATTGCTAAAGATTCAGAATAAGGATTTTTTGTTTTTCCAAGTAGATATGCATCTTCATATTTAAAATCCAAGTCTCTTAAGGGATTCGGAATCGTATCAGATTTCCAAGTTATACTGTTGAGTCTGTAACAATCCATAATCCAAATAGTAGGATTTTTGCCACCACCATATAAAGCAAAATATAGAGCTGTTCCAAAATTTTCAGTCCAATCAAGTAATCTTGTCGGAATACCATGATGCCGCATTTCAAACAAAATCTCCCAATCAGATATATTATTTTTTAAAAGAGGGCCAGCATTTGTCACAAAATCGAAAAATAATGCAGTTTCTTTTGTTGTAATTTCAGAATCATCTAAAAAATTCTTTATTTGTTTTACGAATAAAGAAGGCCTAAGCTCCCACGAGCTTTCAGCTTGTCCTCGAAAACAAACCAAGTCGCTGGTTCTTTCAATTCTAGCGATCTCACTTTCTATTGAGTTTAAATAACTAATCCAAGAGTCCGTCATAATATAGTTGGAATTTCTGCTAAGGAATAATCAAGCGCTAACCTTATCACTAATACATCGAATGCACCATCGCCAAACTCTCCCTTGCCATTTGACTATTGTATTCAAACGTAAGTTATTTGTGATTGATAGTATCTACAATCGTACCTATGATACAGAGTCCACCAGTGAATAGGTATAACAAACCCATTCCATTCTGTCTAACCATAAATCTTTGAACACCTGCTACTAGTACAAAGCCTAAGATACAGCCAAGTAGTATTTGATCTGTCTTCCTTCTTTTACCATTGTATACTGCAATAAAATTCTGTAATCTTTCAGGTGATAGATCAGCAGTGAGGTTTTGTAAATACACCAGCTCTTCGCCCTCAAGAGCGGGGATCAGATTGTACAGGTTGGGTTTCATGTTGTTTGCGTAAAGGTTGTATGAGTTGCTTTATCCTTATAAATATAACAATTACTGCCACAATTCCCAACGGATGATGATGAAAGGAGCTACGAAAACGAAAATGTAAAGCATCATGAATGGCATGCCCAATACCACAGCCAGGACATTTACCCAGACCCAATAATCTTGATGGACATAAAGTCCGTTCGCCTCCTGTATTCGGCAAAAAGAATAGTAAGATCAATGCGCTGACCCAGAAAATGAGTTCGATATGTTTACGGATGTATCGGATAACCTGAAGTTCGGATTACTTTCCGAAAGCTGCAATATTGCTACTAAAGATCTTCACTGCAATCGCTAAAAGGATCACGCCAAAAAATTTACGGACTGCCAGTAATCCCGCTTGTCCGAGCGCACGCTCAATTACTTTTAGTGACTTTAGTACAATATATACAACAACCAGATTGATAAGGATACCACTGAGAATGTATAATTCCTCATAGTTGGCTTTCAAAGACATCACGGTTGTCAATGTACCACTACCGGCAATGATAGGGAAGGCAATCGGTACTACTGATCCTGATTTGGCATCTTTATCACCTTTGAAAATCTCATGCCCTAACACCATTTCCAGTCCGAGTAAAAATATCACGACTGAGCCGCCAACTGCAAAAGAACGAATATCCAATCCCAGTATTTTTAAAAAAGCTTCTCCTGCAAACAAGAAGAGAATCATTAAAGCTCCTGAAATCAAAGTGGCTTGTGTAGAACGTATACCACCCATTTTTTCCTTCAAAGAGATCAACAAAGGAATGGAACCCACAATATCAATCACCGCAAACAAAGTAAATGTAATGGTCAGCAGATGGTCGAGTTGAAAGGTCATGGCGGCGGAAGTTTAGACTAAGGTAGGAAATAGTGAGTAGTCAGTAGTGAGCGGTGAGTAATTTTTTAAAGAACTACAGCTTGGTCCTAACTCACTACTGACTATTCACTACTCACTATCAAAATCTAAACACATGATTCCTCACTAACTTATATTCAAACTGTAATGCTTCAAGGCAGTTTTTGCAGAGACAGTCTGTGTACTTACTTTCAATGTAAACACGTTCTTCGTAACTGAGTTTAGGGCCACTACATTGACAAGCAGGAATATTACCCACCTTACATTCAAAAGTTTTGGTGCAACGCGGGCAATGCTTGATTTCGTGTTTATGTGTCATGGAATAAAAATTTAAAATGAAAAAGTCAAAAGTCAAAAGTGACAATAGCTAATGGCTTATAGTCCATAGCAAATAGTAGCGTAAATCATCTATTTAATTATCATACTCTTTCACTTTTGACTTTTGACTTTTCACTTTTGATTTATCACCAATTAAACGTCACTCCCGCATTGAATAAAAATGGAATGGCATTGAATCCGCGAGCGTCAAAGAATTTTTTACCGGTGATATTCTGTGCATCAGCAAAGAAGCGAACGCTGTTGTTCAGCACGTAATCAGCTGAAGCGCCGAGAATAAAATACGAAGGCAATGAAACATCAGCTCTACGGAAACCGCCGATATCAAAACGCTGACTTACATATTTACCTGTAATAGCCACATTCAATCCTTTGCATACATCTACATTGGCACTGATATTGAAATGATGTTTAGGTCTGCGTAACAGATAATCGTAGGTAACAGTGTCTTTGGTGGTCAAACGATTTTGGGTGATTTCTTCACTCAATAACAAGGTATAGTTGGCTGTGATACCAGCTTTTTTACCCAGTCTTGTATTCATTTCCCATTCTAAACCGTTCACGGTTTGTTTTATGTAATTGAAATAATTAAACGTGATATAGTTGTAGTCAATCCCATTGTTAATTTTTCTATTGAAATACACCAAACGGCTTCCAAATGATCTTTGTTGATAGCTGATACCTGCTTCATAGTTCAAAGATTTCTCAGCATTCAATTTTGCATTCAGACTAAGCTGATACAAAGAAGGTGTTTTGAATCCACTTGAAATGCTACCAAATACACGAACAGCGTCATTAATACTGTAAGATGGGTTGAAAGTGTAAGTAGCATTGTTGCCATAACGTGAATGATCATTGTATCTGCCGCCGAGTTCAATATTTAGTTTTTTATCAGCACTGCTGTAGATCAAAGAACCATACAATGCCGTTTGTGACATTGAAGTATCACGAAACCTGCTTCTGAATGGACCAAACGAACTGATCGAAAAAAAGTCTTGGTTATAAGAACCATAACGATAATCAATACCGGTAAGCAAGGTAAAGCCAGCACCCAATTTCACTGAGCTATACAATTCAGCAAACTGAGAAATGGCATTATAGGTATTGTCTTCAAAGATGGTATTGGTTTTATGTGCACTATCATTTCTGTAGTTACGACCTAATTCGCTGTACTGATAATTACCTGTTAATGAAAAAGCGCCTTTCTTGTATTGAAATCCGGTACCGGTCAGCAAGGATTTGTTGTTGATGTTATAGTCGCGGTCATCATTGAATACTCCTGCATCAATGCCAGTTTTGTATTGGCTGTGCATCACAAAAGTTTTGAACATCAGGTGTTCATTGGCCTGGAACATCAATTGCGCATTGGCAACAGAGCCATCATATTTGTCTTTGTCGTAATTGCGAATACCTGTGCTGTCATAAGCTGAAGAAAATCCATTGGTAAATAATCGCGCATAACGAGCTGTGTAGGTGAATTTATTTTTCTTCCCATACAACTGGATATTGTTACGAGAAGTACCAAGATTTCCTTGACTCAAAGTTGTTTTTACATTGAAGGCTTTTTGCGCATCTTTTTTTACTGTTATGATATTTACCACACCTGCAATAGCATCACTGCCATACAAGGTAGATTGGGCACCTCTACATACTTCAATTCTTTCGACATCATTGATGGAAAATAAATTGAGATCAAAGTCTGTTGTGATGGTAGAGGGATCATTCAAAGGAATACCATCCATCATGATCAATGTCCTACCTGGAGAAGCACCACGCATATAAACTGTTTGAACACTACCGATATTGTTGAAAGCGCCATTGATGGTGATACCGGCTTGTTCATTGAGTAATTGGGAAATGGTCTTACCACCGCTTTTCTCGATCTGGGCTTTGGTGATCACAGCGATCACTTTACCGGTAGTACTTTGTTTCTGTTCAATTTTGTTGGCAGTTACCACTACTTCATCAAGGGTAACCGTGTCTTTTTGTGCAAATACCTGAGTTCCGCACAACAGGCATGCTAGGAGCGTAATTTTTTTGCTCATTGTTGTTTGTTATAAGGTTGAACAATGAGCTTTCAGGAAATTTTAAAAAACGGAGAAACATAAATAGCCGCTGCAGACAGCATTTACATTCCATGCTTTTCACCCGAAAGCCGTGAATGAACGTTTGTGTCTGGCAGGTCTTCTGGCTTGTTCTCTGTTGCTGAACCTTCCCATCCCATTTATAGAGACAGTGGTTAGTAGAAACAACAGCGATGATAAGACGATAGCGTATAGATCATTGCAAATAGTAATAAGCTATGATCCATAAGCTATAAGCAAACCATCCAAGAACTTACAGCTACGGGGATAGCGCCGGAATCACACCGGACTTCCCTTTTAATCCCGCATATAGCGAGAACCAAATACGGTAGCAAAAGTAGTGGCTGCTATGTTTTCGGAAAATTAAGTTTTACACGGGAAGGGGATAAGTGGGGGTAGTCCATGGTCCATGGTCGATAGTTGATAGTAGAGAATCAAAAAAATACCAACCTATTTTCTTTACTATGAACCATAAGCTATGAACTATAAGCTATGGACTATGGACCATAGACTATAACCCATCTTTTCCTTACATTTATCGCCATATCAATTTATTATGCAGGGAAACCAAAAACTCAATCTGTTCAGTTTCACTATGATCGTTGTAGGTCTGGTGATCGGTATGGGGATCTTTAGAACCGCGGCTACGAGTGCCAAAGATGCTATTGAACCCTCTGTTTACTTTACAGCCTGGATACTGGGCGGATTTGTAGCACTCTGCGGTGCATTGACTTATGCTGAGATCGGAAGTCGATATCCGGTGACGGGGGGCTATTATAAAGTATTCTCGTATGCCTATCATCCAAGTATTGCATTTGCCATTAATTGTATCATTCTTATTAGCAATGCGGCAAGTTTGAGTGCGGTCGCATTGATCGGGAGTGGTTATATCACAAAATTATTTCCGGGTTATGAATGGACAGATATTCATAAAGCTTTGATTAGTTGTGTGGCTATTATTTTCTTTTATGGGATCAATCTCATGGGATTACGCATGAGTTCACGGGCTCAAAATATTTTGATGCTGATCAAAATTGGAATGATCGTGGTATTGATCCTCGCACTATTTTTTCCACAAGATCATGCAACTGCTGTTGCAACCACCACTGTGTTACCGGATGCGGGAACATCATCGATGAGTTGGATACAGAGTTTGGGTATTAGTTTGATTGCTGTATCATTTACGTATGGTGGTTATCAGCAGACCATCAATTTTGGTAATGAAGTGAATCAGCCTGCGAAAAATATTCCAAGAGGGATCTTCATTGGTATTGCTATTATTATCGGCTTATATCTTTTAGTGAACTTGAGTTATTACACCATCGTAGGTTTTGATCAGATGAAAGGGGAAAGAGAGATTGCTTATGTGGTGATGGAAAAAACATTTGGAACCAGAGGTGCAGATATCTTTTCCTTCTTTTTATTCTTTGGTGTATTGGCCTATGTAAATGCCTTGTTGATGAGTAACCCAAGAGTGATGTATGCGATGAGTCAGGAAAGAACTTTACCGGGTTTCTTTTCAAAACAGAATCCGAAAAATCAAGTATTTACGATATCGTTGACTGTATTTGCAGCGATGTGCATTGTGATTTTATTCTTTGCACAAACATTTGATAAGATACTCAACTTCACCATCTTCTTAGATTGCTTTGGAATGGTAGCATCCAGTGCCACTATTTTTATTCTGCGTAAGCGTACTAAACATCTGGATGGTACTGGAATTTTCAAGATGAAGTTGTATCCCATCATGCCACTGATCTTTATGAGTGCTTACTTGTTTGTAGGGATCAGTATCGCTTTGCAAACACCTGATACAGCATTGGTAGGGTTAGCTGTGTTGAGTGGATTTATGCTGATCTATTTTTTTACATCAAAATTCAGGAAAGTAAATCCTGGGCAACAAGTATAATCAGATGGACATATCCTATATTTTAAATGAGTTGGGAGAAGATCGTGATGAATATTTTCGCGCGGTATCGCCACCGATCGTACAAACCAGCAACTTCGCATTTAAAACGGTAGATGATCTGCGTAAAGCTTTTGAAAATGAATATGGAGGATGGTTGTATAGCAGGGGATTGAATCCAACAGTAGAAATACTAAGAAAGAAATTAGCGGCATTGGATGGTGCGGAAGATTGCTTGGTGTTTAACAGTGGAGCAGCTGCTATTTTTGCTTCGGTATTGGCGAACGTGAAAACGGGTGATCATATTGTAAGTGTAAGAGATCCGTATACATGGGCTAGAAAAATGTTTGATGAGATCTTGCCAAGATTTGGGGTAACTGTGACATATATCGATGGACGCTCCCTCAGCAATTTTGAAACAGCTATTCAATCCAACACATCCGTTATCTATCTTGAATCGCCGAATAGTTGGATGTTTGATCTTCAGGATCTTGGTGCAGTTGCAAAATTGGCCCGCTCCAAAAACATTGTTACCATCTGTGATAACAGTTATTGTACGCCACTTTATCAAAGGCCCTATGAAATGGGTATTGATCTGGTATTACAATCTGCTACAAAATATATCAGTGGACATAGTGATGTGGTAGCGGGTGTTTTGAGTGGTAGTCGAAAACAAATAGAACGTATCTTTAATAGTGAGTACAATAACATAGGATCCGGTATCCAACCTTTTAATGCCTGGTTATTGATCAGAGGACTCAGAACATTACCTGCAAGATTGGAGCGTATCACTCGAACCACCCAAACAGTAATCGACTTCCTATTATCACATCCGCGTGTTGAAGAGGTATTTTTTCCATTGCATCCCTCTTTTCCTCAATATGAGCTGGCGCAACGTCAGATGAAAGGAGGATGTGGGTTATTGACGTTTACCATCAAAACCCAATCCTGTGAAACCATCGAGAAATTTTGTAACAGTCTGAAACACATACTGATGGCAGTGAGTTGGGGTGGACATGAATCCCTGATCATTCCAAAATGTGCGGGACTGCAGATGGCGGACTTCAATCCGGGCTTGGCTTTGCACAGAAGTTTCCGTTTGTACGTGGGATTAGAGGAACCGGAGTATATCATCGCCGATTTACAACAGGCATTTGATGTAATAAAGGGCCTTTCATAACATTTTATTAACGGATAATTGTCCTTCAGCCCCGCCCATCAGAATTTTATCGATCTGCTAGGGAAACCGTTATTTTTGTTATATATGAAGAAGTTATTGACCCTTCTTGGATGTGGTATTCTTTTACAGGTACAGGCACAGACAACCAATGAAAAATGGGATCTGCGTAAATGCGTGGATTATGCTACACAAAATAATATTTCTGTAAAGCAAGCAGATATTCAGGCGCGAATCAGTGCCTTGCAGGCACGACAGGCAAAATTGAGCCAGTATCCTACCTTGAATATGAATTCAGGAACCGGTGTACGTTTTGGTCGATCTATCGATCCTACCACCAACCAGTTCTCTACTAATCAATTCTTGTATCAGAACTTTGGGATGAACGCAAATATTCAATTATACAATAATGGAAGTCTGCGTTACACTTTGCAAGCAGCTGACTTCAATGCAAAAGCTGCATTGGCAGAAGTAGAAAGAGCTGCAAACGATGTATCATTGAATGTGGCTAATTTTTATTTGCAAATATTAGCAGCAAGAGAGCAAGTGAAAATAACACAAGTGCAGATTGCACAATCACAATCACAATTGGATATTACTAAGAAAAGAGTGGAGGCTGGCGTGTTGCCTGAATTGAATCAAGCTGAAATTGAAGCACAATTGGCCAATGATAGTAGCAACTATGTAACTGCTGTCACCAATTATGAGTTGAATATTTTAAATCTGAAAGGATTACTCAATCTTGATCCGGCCATTGCTTTTGAAATTGATACACCACCTGTAGAAAGTATTCCACTAGAAAGTTTTGGTGATTTACAACCGGAATTGGTATATCAATTGGCCATGACTTCTCAGCCACTACAAAAAGCAAACGACTTCCGAATTAAAGCTGCGCAGAAATCAGTATTGGCAGCAAAGGGGCAAATGTATCCTACGCTTACTTTTGGAGGGAATCTGGCGAGTAACTTTTCTAACTCTTTTAAAAGTACCACCGGATTTACTTTCTTGGGATATCGTCCTGTAACTGGTGCAGAACCTAAGGTTACGGTGAGCAATGTAGATTATTATGTACAGGAGCCGCTGTATCGTTTCAATCAGCAAAGCAGAAGTTTCAGTGGTTTGTGGGATGGATGGGCTAATCAGATCAGTAATAACTTTGGTCAGAATGTTGGTATCAACTTATCTGTTCCCATTTTTAACAGTGGTCAGAGCAGAGTTGCTTATCAGCGTTCTAAGCTGGATCTGAGAAATGTAGAATTACAAAAAACACAAGCAGATCTTAAGCTGAAGCAAGATATTTATACAGCATATAATAATGCTACGGCAGCATTGCAAAAATTCAATGCCGGTAAAAAGGCGGTTGAGAATGCACAGAAAGCGTATGATTTTGCTTTGAAGCGTTATGAAGTAGGTTTATTGGGATCATTGGACCTGATCACGAATCAAAACAACCTGCTTCGAGCTAAAGTGCAGCAATTGAGTAACCAATATGATTATGTATTTAAAATGAAAGTATTGGAGTTTTATAAAGGTCAGGGTCTAAAACTGTAACCCAAGCATACGTATCGCAGATCTAAAAGAAAATTATTATGAACAAGAAACTATTGTGGACTATCGTGGGGTTAGTGGTTGTTGTGGGTACATTTATTGGACTGAAAAAAGGTGGCGTTATTGGTAAGGATGAAGGATTGAATGTGTCTGCAGAAAAAGCGGCACTCAGAACTATCATCGAAACGGTGAATGCCAGTGGTAAAGTATACCCCGAAATTGAAGTAAAGGTGAGTCCGGATGTGAGTGGCGAAATCATTGAATTGAATGTGAATGAAGGAGACAGTGTTCGTAAAGGACAAGTATTGGCACGAATCTATGCGGATATTTATTCAACTCAGCGCGATCAGTTTGCAGCAGGTGTGGATCAGGCTAGAGCGCAATTATCTAATTCAAATGCAAATATCCCGGGATTGAAAGCGATCCTCGATAATGCGAAAGCAGCTTTTGAACGTCAAAGAAAATTATATACAGAGAAAGTAACCTCACGTCAGGAATATGATCAGGCTGAGCAAGCGTACCGAACAGCTGAAGCAAATTATAAAGCAGCGATAGAAGGGTTAAAAGGAACTGAAGCATCCATTATGGGTGCTGAAGCACAGTTGGCGAGAGCAAATAAAGACCTGTCGAGAACCACATTGGTGGCGCCTATGGATGGCGTTATTAGTTTATTAGCCGTAAAAAAAGGGGAAAGAGTAGTAGGAACCGCGCAAATGGCCGGTACAGAAATGATGCGAGTGGCAGATATGCGTAGTATAGAAATTCGCGTAGATGTAGGTGAAAATGATATACCTAAAGTAAAATTGGGAGATACCGCTTTAGTAGAAGTGGATGCTTATACCAATCGTAAATTTAAAGGCTTGGTATATAAAATCGCTAACCCCAATACCCAGTCTGCTGGTACAACTGCAACCAGTACTGAAGTCACTAATTATAAAGTACATATCCGACTTATTCCTGATAGTTATAAGGATATGATGATTCCGGGCAGAGCATTCCCGTTTCGTCCGGGTATGAGCGCTAGTGCCGATATACAAACCAATACCAAACAAAATGTATTGGCAGTTCCTTTGAATGCAGTAACTACTCGTGAAAAAAACAGTGATGAAAAAGAAGGAAAATCTAAAGCAACTTCTTCATCTGATGATAAAGCCGGAATAGATGATGAAGCTGTTGAAGAAGTGGTGTTTATCGTACAAAAAGACAATAAAGTAAAAAAAGTAAAAGTAAAAACTGCGATCCAGGACTTAAACTATATTGAAATCTTAGAAGGACTAAATGACGGTGATCAAGTGGTAACCGGTCCGTATAATACAGTCAGTAAGATTTTAAAAGAGGGGAATCTTGTAAAAGTAGTGCCAAAGGATAAGCTGTTTGAAGAGAAGAAGAAAGAATAAATAGGAAGAAACAAGGAAGAAGAAGCAAGAAACAAGGAAGATACAAGTAATATAAGTGACAAGGGGAATAGGAATGATTTTAAATAGCTCCGGACTTCAGTCCGGAGCTATTTTTTAGCGTAACCTTATTCGTTAGCGATAAACCATTTGCCATGATCAATTAGCTATATCCCTACGTCATTCCCCACAATTCCTATCTTCGCATCGGAACAATTCTTTGATGCATGCGATATGGAATCATTGGAAGTGGAAGTTGGGCTACAGCATTGGCCAAAATTCTGACAGATAATGGAAACAATATTTATTGGTGGGTAAGAAATGCTGAAACTATTCAGTATATCGAAAAAAGAAAGCATAACCCACATTATCTTAGTGCAGCATACTTTAATCCTTCTCAATTAGTTTTAAGCAGTGATTTACGTAAAGTTGTAGAAGCGGTGGATGTTTTGCTTGTTGCTGTTCCTTCTGCATTTGCAGAAGAGGTGTTTGAACAGCTAAAACCTGAAGATCTTCAAGGGAAAAAAATCATCTCTGCTATCAAAGGTATTTTACCCACTGATAACAGATTGTTACATGAATACCTGTTCACCCATTTTCAATTTCCGGTAGATGATTATTTTGCTTTATTAGGGCCATGTCATGCGGAAGAGGTAGCATCAGAGAAATTATCTTATCTCACTTTCTCAGGTAGGAATGCTATTACTTCACAGCAAATTGCTGCAGCATTCAATACAGAATACATCAATACGGTTGTCAACAATGATGTTGTAGGGGTTCAATATGCTGCGGTGCTAAAGAATATTTATGCATTAGGAGCAGGTATTGCGCATGGATTGGAATATGGCGATAATTTTTTGAGTGTATACATTGCTAATAGTGCGAATGAAATGGTTACTTTTCTTCGTAAAATGAATGAAAAAGAGGGTATTGAAACCGAAGAAGGGCATAATTATGCTGCATCCGTTTATTTAGGCGATTTGTTGGTGACCTGTTATTCCCTCTATAGTCGTAACCGCACTTTCGGTAACATGATCGGTAAGGGATACTCGGTAAAAGCCGCCCAATTAGAACTGAATATGGTAGCTGAAGGGTATAATGCCGCAAAATGCATTTACCGTACAAACCAGGAGGTACAAGCACTAATGCCCATAGCCTCAGCCATTTATGAGATATTATGGGAACACCGTTCTGCCGCTGATGGATTTAAGAAAATAGAAGGTTTTTTGGTCTAGTAAAAGTGGTAACTTTATTCCATGCCAGTTTCATTCACCTTATTAAGCCCCATGGTACTGCTGATACTTCTTGGTACAGTGATTGGTATCAACTTGTTGAGGAAACTCTTGCGTCATGAATAAAAGCTTTTAGTGACAAGCTATAAGTACCACGCTTTTTTAGACATCTATTTTTTCCATCTTATAATAGCATTTATTCAAATTGGGCGGCACTTCAGTGTACTGAAAAATTATTCCACAAAAAGATCTGAAGCAATGCCATCCGCTAGAAATTTTCCTTGTTGTGTTAGGATGAGATGATGATCTTTCAATATCATATCCTTTCTATCCATAAAGATTTGAGCTGCATTCAATACCTCCAGCTTCTTTTTTTCACCCCAGTTTTTTTCCAAGAAGTTTAGTGAAATACCTTCCATGGTTCTTAAACTGGTCATCAAGTATTCATTGATCTTTTGAGTGATGGTCAATGTTTCTGATTCAAAAGGAACAACACCTTGTTGCAGACTACGGATATATAAAGGGTTATTGGAAATATTCCATTGTCTGATGAAAGCGCCATCAAAAGAATGTGCAGCAGGTCCTAATCCTAAATAGGGTTTGCCCTGCCAGTAACTGCTGTTGTGTTGACTTCTAAAACCCGGTTTAGCGAAGTTGGAGATCTCATAATGTTCGAACCCTGCAGCTTGCAATGTTTGTGTGAGAATATTGAAATGAGTAGCCTGAAGATCTGTATCTACATCTTTTTTTTGTCCTTTTCGTACCATATGATCCAATGCAGTATTGGGTTCTACAGTTAGTGCATAACAAGAAAGATGGGGGATACCCAAAGACAATGCTGTTTGAATATTTTGTTGCCAACGTTCATTGGTAAGTCCGGGTGTACCATAGATCAGATCTATGGTTAGATTGCTGAACCCGGCTATCTGTGCCTGCACAATGCAATCTCTTGCTTGTAATGCATTGTGTGCCCGATTCATCCAATACAAATCTTCTTCAAAAAAAGATTGGATACCAATACTCAACCTATTGATACCTACTCTATGCCAATGATTTAGTTTATCAGAATGGATATCATCAGGATTCGCTTCCAGCGTTATTTCAGCACTAGGCGAGATAGTATAGTTTTCTTTAAGTGTATAGAGAATGAGTTCTAATTCGGAATCAGATAATAAGGAAGGGGTTCCTCCTCCAAAATAAATGGTATGGATAGACTCCCGTAAAAATTCTTTTCTGAGAATAGCTTCTTTACAGATAGCTGCTACGAGATCAGGTTTTAATTGTTGCTGTGTAGAAAAATGAAAATTACAATAATGGCAAGCTTTCTTGCAAAAAGGAACATGAATGTAAATGCCTGCCATGGTGTAAAGATAAGGGTACTAGGTGCTAGGTTATGGGTTTGGGGAGATCAGGTTATCGGGTGATAAGTATTAACCCTTGTCTTTAAATGTCTACTAAACATATTCACTCCTAGCACCCAGTACCCGATAACCTGATAACCTGATCCCCCGATTACCCGATCTCCCTTATTTTTGCATCAATGAACCTGACGAAGCAACTTTCTTTTCTGATACTCGCCTTATTATTTCAGGTAATGGTGGTTGCACAAAGCGATACACCTCTACGAAGTAGCTCACCACAACAAAGGGTTCGCTTGGATTCCGGTAGACAAACGCAAATCTCTCAAGCAAAACAGGATTCTTTGTTAGTGAATAGCAGCAATACTGATTCTGCTTCTCTGGTGGTGGATTCAACGAGAGTGGATAGCATTCAATCTTCTGTTCCGGTGATAGCTGTAAAAACGAGTGATACCAGCACTTATGCCAAATATCTGACACATCCATACTTGCCTTTATCTGCAAAGCCCATGTTCATGATCTCTGACTTCAGGGAAACAAGAACATTGGATGATCTTTTTTATTTGTTGATGGGCGTGTTACTATTACTAGCTTTTATACGATCTGTTTTTCCACGTTATTTTAAGAATCTGTTTGTGTTGTTCTTTCAAACATCACTCCGACAAAAACAAACAAGAGATCAATTATTACAGGATAACTTGGGATCTGTTTTTGTGAATCTTTTATTTATTGTCAGCACAAGTATTTATGGAGCGCTGATCATCCGTCACAGAGAATGGCTGGATTATCCTTTCTGTCATGTTATTTTTTTTGGAGCGGGCTTACTGGCTATTGTGTATTTCGGAAAATTTCTCTTTTTGCAATTTGCGGGTTGGGTATTCAATTCCAGAGAAGCTGCTATGAATTATACCTTCACCGTTTTTTTAGTCAACAAAGTCCTGGGTATCAGTTTGGTTCCATTTCTTTTCCTGATGGCTTTTTCTGCTTCATCTCTTCGGGAAGTGGCTTTTACCGTATCCATAGGACTTACAGGCATATTGTTACTTTATCGCTATGTTGTATCCTTTGCCAATATTAGGAACACATTGAAAGTGAATGCTTTACATTTTTTCCTATACCTTTGCGCCGTGGAGATATTGCCACTATTGGTTTTATATAAACTGATGGCTGATTATATCGGCGGAAGGTTTTAATTTTGCAAAATCTCAGAAAGCAAGCATGGTAAAGAACGGATCCAAACAATCGGGAGCGACTAAAGCCGCAAGAAGAATCCTGATCTCTCAGCCTAGACCTGAAAGCGATAAATCGCCTTATTTCGATCTGGAGCGTAAGTACAAAGTAGAGCTGGTATTTCATCCCTTTATTAAGCTGGAAGGGATACCTGCAAAAGAATTTCGTAAGCAGAAGATCGATATCATGCAATACTCTGCCGTGATATTTACGAGTAGAAACGCTATCGATCATTTTTTCCGCACCTGTGAAGAAATGAAAGTGACTATTGGTCAGGATACGAAGTACTTCTGTATCACGGAAGCCGTAGCACTCTATCTGCAAAAATTCATTTTATATCGCAAACGAAAAGTTTTTTATGGTGCAGATGGTACCAATAAAAGCATGTTCGATGTAATTAATAAGCATAAAGAGAATGAGAAGTTTCTTTATGTGTGCAGCGAGAATCAGCAAGACAATGAAATCGTTACCTGGTTGAAATCAAATAACTGCGAGTTCCAACTGGCATTTATGTACAGAACAATCAGTAATGATATCAAAGACATCATAGAAGGAAAAGAATATGATGTAATCTGTTTCTTTACTCCCAGCGGCGTAAAAAGTCTTTTTGATAACTCGCCTGATTTCAAACAAAATGGAACTGTGATCGGGGCATTTGGTAACAATACTTCGAAAGCAGTAGAAGATGCAGGATTGAAACTAGAGATCAAAGTACCATCACCACAAAAACCAAGTATGGTATCGGCACTCGATCAGTTTCTTGCTTCAACAGTTTCAAAAAAATAACATAATCATATCACTGGTTTATAAACCCCTTGCATGGTCAAGGGGTTTTATTTTGTGGAGCGATGAATGTAGAATAATGAATATCAAATTTTGAAGTAGTTATTCAGCGATCAAATTTCTATATTCATTATTCTACATTCATCATTCTATATTCATTATTTCAACAGCAACGCATGTCAATCTCACATCCACATACTAATCGATTGGTTCACGAAACGAGTCCCTACCTTTTGCAGCATGCGCATAATCCTGTAAACTGGTATCCTTGGGGTGAAGAAGCCTTGGCATTAGCCAAAAAAGAACAAAAGCCCATATTGGTGAGTATCGGTTATGCGGCCTGTCACTGGTGCCATGTGATGGAACGAGAAAGTTTTGAAGATGAAGAAACAGCGGCATTAATGAATGAACACTTCATCAATATTAAAATAGATCGGGAGGAACGCCCGGATATTGATCACATTTATATGGATGCAGTTCAAGCGATGACAGGAAGTGGAGGCTGGCCACTCAATGTTTTTCTGACACCGGATGCAAAACCTTTTTATGGGGGCACTTATTTTCCACCGGTAAGGGCGCATAACAGACCCTCATGGAAGGAAGTATTGAGTGGATTACATAAGGCATTCACAGAAAAGAGAGATGAGATTGATCAACAGGCTGAAAAACTAACTGCACATCTGTTCAAATCAAATCAGTTTGGAGTTGGCACAACTGCAGCTGATGGAGTATTCAATCAGGAAATGTTGGAAGACATTTGTACGAATATGCTCAAGCAGGCAGATAAAGAATGGGGTGGCTTTGGCAATGCGCCAAAATTTCCTCAAACAGCTACTATTCGATATCTGTTGCGTCATTATCATTTCAATCATCATCAAGAATCATTGACACAAGCACTACTGAGTATTGATAAAATGATTGATGGAGGAATTTATGATCAATTAGGAGGAGGTTTTGCCCGATATAGTACTGATACAGAATGGCTGGCACCTCACTTTGAAAAAATGTTGTATGATAATGCTTTACTGGTTAGTGTCATGTGTGAAGCTTATCAATTAACCCATTTACCCAAATACGCAAGGGCCATTCGAGAAACTTTACGCTTTGTACAGCGAGAACTAATGCATCCGGAAGAAGGTTTTTACAGTGCACTGGATGCTGATAGCGAAGGTGTGGAGGGTAAATTTTATACTTGGCAAAAGAGTGAGATCGAAGCTGAATTGTCTGCAACTGATGCCGCTTTATGTTGTGCTTATTATGGTGTAACAACAGAGGGAAACTGGGAGCATACCAATATCCTTCACATACGAAAGCAGCCTGCTGTATTTGCAGAAGAGCATGATATGAAGGAAGATGATTGGTTGATTCAATTAGAGCAGATCAAATCAATACTGCTGAAGAAAAGAAGTGAAAGGATTCGTCCATCATTGGATGATAAACAATTGCTAGGTTGGAATGCATTGATGAATATTGCCTTCTCACAGGCTTATGCAGCATTGGGGGATGAAGTATATAGAACTATTGCCGTTCGAAACATGTCATTTTTGGAGAACAAGTTCTATGAACCACTCACGAATAGTTGGAAGCATACGTATAAAGCTGGAAAAGCTACCATTCCTGCTTTTTTGGATGATCTTGCTTACTTGATACAGGCCTACATCTTTTTACAGGAGATCACAGGTGACGGTAATTATCTCTTGAAAGCCAAGACATTATTAGAACTGGTAAATCAGGAATTTGGAGAAGAGGAAACAGGATATTATTTCTATACAAGGGCGGGTCAGAATGATGTGATCGTCCGAAAAAAGGAAGTTTACGACGGTGCAACACCCAGTGGCAATGCGGTCATGGCTTACAATCTCCAGTATTTGGGAAGGGTATTTGACCGGAAGCACTGGTTGCAAAGAATGGAGCAAATAACAGGGGGGCTATCACAAGCCATTATTAAATATCCCACGTCTTTTGGCATATGGGCATTGGTTATACACGGTGAGGTTACAGGTTGGAAAGAGATAGCTTTGATGGGTGAAGGTGCCGGTCAGTATCTCTCTCAGGTTTTGGGAAGATATAGTCCCTATAAAATACTCCAATGTGGGGAAACTAAAATGGAGGATTTCCCGTTATTAGCTGGAAAAATGCCCAAAAATGGCGGTGTTTTGTTGTATGTATGCCAGAATTTTACGTGTAGTGATTACACTACCGATAAAATAGTTGACTTTTTAGCAATTGTGTAACAAGAATTGCGGTAATTTGCTCACTGACAGTGGCTTGAAAGCCTCATTCAGTTAGTGAAAACAAAAATTCAGACATTACTGGAATCATCTTTACCCGCCTTGTGAAATTATTGGTTTTAAAAAAGGAAGCTGCATTTAACTGCGCTTCTAAACTTATATTTGTCACTGTCATAAATTAAGTTGAACAGATGAAAGGTTATTTAACTACTATTACCCTGGCCGTATTCACGCTGAGCCTGAGCTCATGTTTTCTGAATAAGGGCAAGAAGTCAAAAGGACTACCTGATGACGGTCAGTTGCATGGAGTAGCGCCAACAGCCAGACCTAGTATGGCAACGCCAAGAAACATGGTATACATCCCACCGGGAACCTTTCACATGGGGCCCAGTGATGAGGATATCAGTTTTAATTATACCAATAGGAACAGATCAATGTCTATTCCGGGTTTCTGGATGGATGCAACAGAGATCACCAATAATCAATATCGTCAGTTTGTAAACTGGGTACGCGATTCTTTATCCTTTAAAATTTTATATGGTGGTGGTATCAATAAAGAAGATGATACCTCTGCTGTAGACTGGAAAAAAGTAGCGCAGATCAAATATGATAAAGCAACAATCGAAAAATTAAATGAGTTGAATCTCGCTCCGGATAATCGTTTATTCGGAAGAAATGAAATCGACCCGGGTAAACTCAAATACAAAGTTGAATATTTCAATTTGCCAGAAGCAGCTAAGCGTGAGAATGCTGACAGACCTAGAAAAGATTTCATCGTAAAATATGATGAGAAAGTTTATCCTGATACCTTGGTTTGGATCAGAGATTTCTCCTACTCTTACAATGAGCCCATGACCAAGCGTTATTTTGCTCACCCTTCTTATGGAAATTATCCGGTAGTAGGTGTAACATGGAAACAAGCAGTGGCTTTTTGTCACTGGCGCACACATTACCAGAATTCATGGTTAGAAAAGAAAAAGTTTGCAGTTGATGGTGATTATCGTTTGCCTAGTGAAGCAGAATGGGAATATGCTGCACGTGGTGGTAGAACCAATTCAATGTTTCCTTGGGGTAACTATTATTTAAGAAATAAAAAAGGTTGCTTATTAGCGAACTTCAAACCGGGTCGTGGTAACTATCCTGAAGATGGTGGTTTCTACACAGTGAAAGCGGATGCATATTGGGCGAATGATTATGGCTTATATAATATGTCAGGTAACGTAGCAGAATGGACCGGTTCTTATTTCTATGAAGGTTCTTACAACTTCATGTCGGATTTAAGTCCGGATGTACGTATTGAAGCCGCAGATTCAGATTTACCTAGAATGAAACGTAAAGTAGTACGTGGCGGTAGCTGGAAAGATATTGCTTATTATCTCCAGGTAAGTACCCGCAATTATGAATATCAGGATACAGCAAAATCATACATCGGTTTTCGTTGTGTGATTGACTTAGCTCCTAAATCAAAAAAATAATACCCGTTCTCTATCGTCTTAGGCGATACAGAACCCAATAACTATTAAAAACTAAACTTAAGATTATGGCTTCAGGTGTTTCTCCCGCAACTAACCGAATTGTAAACGTAATTGTATGTCTGGGTGCCTCCGTAGTAATTTTTGGTGCGATGGCTAAAATCCTTCACCTGTCTTGGGCTGATTGGGCATTGAAAATTGGTCTGACAACAGAAGCGCTGATTTTCGTGGTATACGCTATTTTACCTCCTCCAGACATGGGAGCACCTGCAGTTGCACCGGTAGCCGCTGGTAATCCTGCTTTAAAAAGTCTGGATGACATGTTACAGCAGGCAGATATTACCCCAGCTAATTTATCTAAGTTGAGTGCTAGTTTTCAGAAATTAGGCACCACAGTCGATAATATGGGAGAGATCAGTGATGTAGTTAAATCAACAGGCGATTTTTCTGCAAAAGCTAAAGAAGCTACTACTGCATTTTCTTCTATCTCTGGAGCAGTGAACCAAGCAACACAATCATTGTCTGGTTTCAACAGCGCTTCAGAAGGAACCAAACAATTCCATGAGCAAGTACAGGTATTAACCAAAAACTTGTCTTCACTGAATACTATATACGAATTGGAATTGCAGGAGAGTAATAATCATCTGAAAGCACTCAATCAGTTTTATGGTAAACTGGCACAAGCTTCTGCGGCAATGTCTAGTAGTGCAGATGATGCCATGAAGGCAAAAGAACAAATTGCTGCTTTGGCAAATAACCTGGGTAAATTGAATCAGGTATATGGCAATATGTTGACTGCTATGCAAGGACGCGCTTAATTTGATGACTTGCAACCAAAACCTATTATAAACCGTATAGAAAACTTTAGATAAATGTCATTACCAAAGGAACCGAGGCAGAAGATGATCAATATGATGTACCTCGTGCTTACAGCATTGTTGGCACTGAACGTATCATCTGAGATTCTGAACGCCTTTAAAACGGTAGACAGGAGTCTTATGACTGCCAATGGAATCGTAGATAAGAAGAATGCGGAGATATTCAGATCATTTCAGGCAAAAATTGAAGATCCTAAAACCAGAGAAAAAGCACAGATATGGTTACCGAAAGCTCAACAAGCTCAAAAGTTAGCCGATGATTTGTACGCTTATATGGAAGCATTGAAAAAGGAATTAAAAGAAGAGTCTGGTCTAACTGTTGGAGAGGATGGTAAAGAGTCTTATAAAGAAGATAATCTGGATGCAGCAACTCGCATGTTTATTTCGGAACCACCCAACGGAAAGGGCAGAGGTAAAGAGTTGTTAAACAGATTGAAAGCATTTAAAGATCAATTGCTGGCGATTGACCCGGATATGAAAAAGGAGATCGAAGCTTCATTACCGTTAGATCTTACCCCGCTTCCTTCAACCAGTGAAGCAGGTAAAGACGACTGGGCTTACGGATATTTTCATATGACACCTGCAGTAGCAGCGATTACCATATTGAGCAAGTTTGAGAACGATATTAAAAACAGTGAGGCGTTAGCTGTCGATTTTTGTCATCGCCAGATCGGACAAGTTGAGTTGATCTATGATGAGTTCCAGGCATTTGCAGGAACCAATTCACAGTACCTAATGCCGGGTGAAGAGTTAGTGATCACAGCTGGTATTGGAGCATTTAGTAAGGCGGCAAAACCTAGTATCACAGTAGATGGTGTTGCAGTTCCTTTGAATGCTGAAGGTGCAGCTGAATATAAAACACGAGTAAGTAACTCAGGAGCTGGTGTAAAGAAGGTAAGAATATCCTATTTGAAGCCGGATGGTACTTCTTCTGTAGTTGAAAAAGAAGTTCGCTATACAGTTGGGGTTCCTTCAGGATTGGTGGTATCCACCGATAAAACACGCGTTTTTTATCAAGGTCTTGAAAATCCATTGAGTGTTACCGGTGGTGGTGGTGATGAAAAAGTAAAAGTGAGTATTGAAGGTGCGGGTGCAACACTTACCAAATCAGGAGCTGGTCAATACATTGTAACCTGTAATCAATTGGGTACAGTGAATGTGGTTGCTACAGATGGTAAAAACACCCAAAGAATTGCGATCCCTGTAAAACGTGTACCGGACCCAATCGCAATTGTTGGTGGAAGTGCAGGTGGAACCATGAATGCGAATGTATTTCGTGTTCAAAGAGGGGTAATTGCAGATCTGCGAGATTTTGTTTTCGAAGGAGTAAAGTTTGAAGTATTGAGCTATATGTTGATTTGTACCGGTAAAGGTTTTGATGAACCCGAGTTTGCGGAAGTAAACGGTCCATCCTTCACCGGCGACGCGCAAAATTTGATTAAGCGTTGTCAACCAGGAACAACTGTTACCATTGGCGAAATCAAACTGAAACAGCCGGGTGGAGGAACCAGGAAAATAGATCAGAACATTACATTCATATTGCAATAAAGCATTGGTTATGAAAAAGACATTCTTATTGTGCATGACGGTTACATTATTAGCAGGGACAACTGCTATGGCACAATTCAATCTGCGGAACAATAACAATCGCCCTAGAAACGCGGCTGATTCACTCGCTAATAAGCGTGATACAACAAAGCCTGCAGCTACAACCAATGCTAATAAACCTGCTGTAGATCCGGCTACTATTAAACCTGGTAAAACCGTTGACACGACTGTCGTAGGCGGTTTTGGTGAAGTAGTTCCTCGCAGTCTTCGCAATGAAACAGCTGCAGATCGCAGTCAGACAAGAGAAAAACGTCCGTTGGAATATGAACACTTACGTGAAGATGATTGGTTATTCAGTGAGTTTATCTGGAGAGAGATCGATGCACGTGAAAAAGTAAACCAGCCCTTTATGTATCCCGGTAAGGATGATCTGGGTGATCAACGTTTCTTTGCCATTTTGTTAAGTGCTATCAAGAACGACAGTGTTGTTCCTTTTTCAGCTGAAGGGGGAGATGATCGTTTTACAAAGCCGATGTCTTACGATGATATTACCAAAATGCTGAAAGGACGTTTGGATACACAACTTGTACAGAACGCCGATAATCCGAATGTGGTAGATACCGCTGTTATCTATGATACCAAATTTGCACCGAATCCTGATTCTATTTATACGTTCCGTTTAAAAGAGCAATGGATTTTCGATAAAGAAGCGAGCCGCATGTTTGTACGCATCATCGGTATTGCACCTGTGGCCAAATTGGTCATCAATGGTAAGTCTACCCCCAGAACTTTGTTCTGGATTTATTACCCTGATCTACGTAAGACCTTGACCAAGTACAATGTTTACAATACAAAGAACTATGCAGGCCGTATGACATGGGAAGAGCTCTTCGAAAGTCGCTTTTTCGGTAGCTATATTGTGAAAACAAGTAGTAATAATCCAAGCGATCGCTTCTTAAGTGCTTTGATTCGTGACCCATTGTTCAGGTTACTGGAAGGAGAAAATATTAAAGAACGTTTGTTCAATTATGAGCAAGATCTCTGGCAGTATTAATACTTCATAATCAATTTATTATATCGAAAAGGGAGCCATTTGGCTCCCTTTTCGATTAAAAATACCTTATAATATGATTTTTCAAATTTGAATATTGGTTAATTGAAGGGATTCCTTAACTTTACCACGGTTTTTCATAGGATATTGGATTTTAAAAACGGGGTTGGATTTCTATCCTGACCCCTTTTTATTTTAATCTTGTACTTCTTTCCCATCAAAAAAAGTAAACAGCGCATCCGCTCTTTTGTTCCCTACTAACGCAATAATGCGTTCCTTATCAGCCGTTTTAATGTTCTTGACCGATTTGAATTCTTTTAATAGAAGCGTAATGGTTTGCTTGCCAATTCCTTCAATTTGTTCCAATTCGTTTTTGAATGTACCCTTTGATCGTTGATTTCGGTGAAAAGTGATTCCAAATCGGTGCACTTCATCACGTATTCTACGAACTAACTTTAGTGAATCACTGTCCCAGGGTAATTTGATCGACGCAGAATCTCCGGGAAAGAATATCTCCTCTTCATTCTTTGCCAATCCTACCACAGTTAAACTCCCGTGTAAATTCAATTCATGTATACTTTCCATGGCAGCACTTAATTGTCCTTTACCACCATCAATGATCACCAATTGTGGTAGGGGTGCTTCTTCAGCCAACAATCGCTTATACCTTCTGTGTACCACTTCTTTCATGGTGGCAAAATCATTGATACCTTTTACCGTTTTGACATTATAATGCCTGTAATCTTTTTTGCTTGGTAAACCATCTCTAAAACATACCATGGCCGATACAGGATAACTACCTTGAAAATTTGAGTTATCAAAACACTCAATGTGCACGGGTGTTTCCTGCAAATGCAAATACTCTTGTAATTCGTACAATACTTTTTTCTTTTCCATGTCTGTACGTCCTTCCAGGTGCAGTACTTTCTTTCGACGTAATTCTTCTTGGAAATAATTTACGTTCTTCAGTGCCAGATCTAGTAACTTCTTCTTATCTCCTCCTTTAGGAACTGTAAATACCACTGTAGAATCTGGGTATTCAATGTCAAATGGAACAATCACTTCTTTAGATAGGCTATTGAAATCAGTTCGCATTCTGTTGATCGCAAAACTTAATACTTCTTCTTCTGTTTCTTCCAGCTTTGTTTCCAATGGTACAGTATGTGTTTGAACGATTGTTCCGTTCTGTACCATGAGATAACTTACATAAGCAGTATCACCATCTTTTAAGATTGCAAATACATCAAGGCTGCTAAGATGTTTACTAACGATAACAGATTTGGATTGATAACTTTCCAGGTGTTCAATTTTTTTTCTGATGAGTTCCGCCTTTTCGAATTCTAGACTCATCGCATACTCTTGCATCTGCTTTTTGAAATGATTAATTACAGAGCCAAGATTACCTTTTAAAATATTTCTTACCTGTTGTAACCCCTCATCATAGGATTCGGTATCCTGCAAACCTTCACAAGGCCCTTTACAATTGCCGAGATGATACTCTAAGCAAACTTTATATTTTCCTCTGCGAATTTGTGGATCACTGAGATTGAGTTTACATGTACGTAAAGGAATATATTGTCTGATGAAACTAATCAGTTCCCGAACCTTACCACTCGATGTGAAAGGTCCGAGGTACTCCGATCCGTCATTGATTTTTTTCCTTGTAAGAAAAATTCTAGGAAAAGGTTCTTTTTTAATGACGATATAAGGATATGTTTTATCGTCTTTTAAGTTGATGTTGAAGCGAGGCTGATATTCTTTGATCAATGAGTTCTCTAGAAGAAAAGCATCTTGTTCAGAATCTACAATGGTGAACTCAATACGTCGAATACGCTGAACCAGTTCATGGGTTTTATAAGTAGTAAAAGTTTTAGAAAAATAAGAACTCACTCTCTTACGTAGTTCCTTGGCTTTCCCCACATACAATAAAGTATCATCCGCATCAAAATATTTATAGATGCCGGGTTGAAGAGGTATCGTATGTGCTATCTGCTGAAACTCCTGCTGCGTCATAAAATTTTCTTATTCCTTATTTCACTCTTCCCAACGAACTTCAGTTAATTCATTCGTTGTATATCCTTGTAAGTTCGTAAATGAACGAATGATCTGAAATCCTTTAGCTGTATTCCAGTTATGTTGCTCCATTACAGAAGTATCCCCTTTTCTATATATACTTCTGATAAATACACGCTTGACCTGATTAGATTGTTCGTCTAGTAATACCTCCATTCCTTTTATTGTTACAGTGGTATCTATAGCAGTATAACTAAGTGTATAGCTACCGGTTGCAGCATCTTGAAAAACAGTTTCGCGGTAATGTCTCTTTATTGGGAGCTCAGTAATATTTTTTGACAGAAACTCTTTTACTAATTCTTCAAAAGCTACTGTAGTTAATACACTGGAATCTTTTTTGCCATCCTTGGTATGAAAAACGAGTATATTTTTTTTCATCCTTGGAATAATGGCCATCTGGTTTTCAAAAAATGATGCGGTAGGATAAAACTTGGTGCTATCCGGGGATGGTTGTAGCTGATTTTGTGTATTCACATTTTCCCCGCAAGCCCATAATGTATAAATGATCAGAAGAGCCACTAATTGTTTCATCTGGTAAAATTATTCAAACCGTGCATAAAAAAGCCACCCGCCGAAGGCGGATGGCAGATAAACAGATAGTAGTTGGTTATTGTAGAGCCCTTGTAAGGCCTATACGCATGCCGTAATCCATCAGGTATTCCTTGATGGGATATTTATTGGAATAAGTAGGTAAGTGCTGGTAACGAACTTGTGGGCCGATCTGCCAGCTTGTTTTACCTGATTTGTAACTCAGGTTCAATCCTACACTGGTATTAATATTCCATTTTCTCACTAGGTCATTTCCTTCTGCATAATGTCTGTAATCAGTAGAAAGCAGATAAACGCTTTTATTTAGATTGAAGGTTGGCTGTACAGAAGCCTCCATATTAACGCCAACGTGTTTGCCTCTTATTACATCCCATTGAATACCTACCGGGATAGCCAACTGATATACTTTATTCTCCAGCTCTGTTTGCTTATAGCCAACATTGTTATTATATGGAGAGAAGCGTGTGATATTTTCTACTCCATTGAAATTGATCAATGAAATAGTGGTTGGATCATAAGTACGCGATTGGAATGTTTCAATGTGGTACTGTCTGATATTTAATTGTAATCCCGTTTTAAGTTTTAAACGACTAGTGATATTGTACAACACCGCAAAACCTACTTCCAGACCAACGGCCGGACGATGACGTACCACTTCATTAACATTCGATGGCTGATTTAGCGGGGCATTTACCGGCAAAGCAGCAACTCCCGGCTGAATAATCTCTCTCACTTTCTCGTCAGATAGACGTCTATAACTCGTAGAAGGGGTGATATAAAACTGAAAACCAAATTTTGAAACCGGAAAGCGCTGTTGTGATTTTTGACTTTTCGCGTATTGAAAATCTTTCAAATAATCGTCAGCTGAAGGATCATTTTCATGAGATAAGATATCCTTTGCAGGGATGATTGCATCTGCTGTTGTTAGCGTAGCGTTACTTGTTAGAACGGATTCATCTTTCTGTAAGGTCTCATTAACAGGGTTAGATGAAGAGGTATTAGGTAAAAGCGATAGCGTTCCTGCTGTTTTGGTTCGGGTAATGGTTTGCTGTTGTATACTTTCTTTTGTGAAAGTGATTTCTGCCTTCGAAAGACTATTATTGGTTGCGAAAATATCTGTATCCGGATAATCTATCGCATCAATGGTATTCTTAGTAATATTAACCGGAGCCAGTGTGCTGAAGTAATGGCGACTTTTCTCGCCGGCGGCTTGATGGGCTGCAATGGTTTCTTGCTCAACCTTCGCAACATTCGGTATAGATAAAGGCTGCGGGTGAAAATTTTCTTGCGTACTTAATACGGTGCTGAGTGTAAGTGCAGTAACAATAAATAAAGAAATAAAAGTCAGCGCCGGCCATGAGCGATGTCCATGAAGCTCAGTACGTATGTTAGTCCATACCCTATCGGATGGATACATACGGTGCTGCTTTACCTCATCGTGTAAAAACTGCTCAAATTCGTCCTGGTACTTCTGGTTCTCCATATGGTCTCAACTAGGATTTATTAAAGGCGGCGAGCCATTGATAATCCTGTTTGGGTGCTTCGATGATCTTTTTACGGATCAATATATTTTCCAACATCGCTTTGGCACGGGTGTACTGACTCCTGCTAGTACTTTCCTCAATATCCAGCATGATGCCGATTTCTTTATGACTATATCCTTCCAATGCATACAGGTTCAAAACAGTACGATATCCTACCGGTAATAACCTAATGCATTCAATGATCTGTCTGGCCTGCATAATCGAAGGAATAGTTTCTTCTTTGATATGCACCGATGTAGCATAACTGATATCCAAACTTTCATTGAATTTCTTGTGCTTCTTCAGAAAGTTGATACAAGTATGTACAATGATGCGCCTGATCCATCCTTCAAATGCGCCTTTGTTCTGAAACGTATGTATCTGGGTAAATACTTTAATGAACCCCTCTTGTAACATGTCCTCTGCATCTTCTCTGCTGGGTGCAAAACGATAGCATACACTCAGCATTTTAGGACTGTACCGATTGTACAATTCGCGCTGCGCAGCAGCGTCGTTTTGTAAACAGCCTGCAATGATAGCCTGCTCGGTCATGAGGGGTAAAATAGATTTACCCTAAATATAGACATATTTTACTTTCTGATGCTGCATTGTGCAACGGATTTGTATCTGTTAAATTATTAACTGATCATTAAAGCTTTCTGAAAAGCAAAAAAGAACTTACAAAAGCACTATTTTAACAGAAAGATTTGATTTTCAAGATCCTATATAAAGCCTGAGTATGGAAGCGACCTTGACTAAACCCTCCGGCGGTATGTTAACATCCTCTTTGGATGACACACCGCCCCCCACAACCGGACTAGCACCTTATAACGGTCCATGGACAGAAAGTGAAGTGATTCATTTACTAAAGCGCGCCTTGTTCGGTGCGAAAAGAAGTGATATCGCTTATTTCAAAACATTGACCTGTGCGCAGGCAGTAGATCAACTATTGACCATTCCCGTTGATCCTCCTTCACCACCTGTGAAGGAATATGCTACTCCTGCAAATGCTGCTAATCCGGATGGCAATATTTTACAAGGTGATACTTGGGTGAATGATCCTAACAATGATGGAACCGTTAATAGTTTACGACGGAACTCTTTTAAAAAGTGGTGGATGGGTTTAATGATCAATCAAGATCGAAACCTACGTGAAAAAATGACCCTTTTCTGGCATAATCATCTGGCTACTGAAAGCACAGATGTCAATGCGCAGTTTCTCTATAAACATCATGCAATGCTTAGAAGTTTTGCGTTAGGAAATTTTAAAGCATTGATGAAGGCAGTTACTATTGATCCGGCAATGTTGGTGTATTTGAATGGACAACTCAACCAAGCCGTTGCACCGGATGAAAATTATGGACGTGAGTTGCAGGAATTATTTTGTTGTGGTAAAGGTCCGGGTTCATTATTTACAGAAGAAGATGTACAGGCTTCTGCACGTGTGCTAACGGGTTGGAGAAATAATGCGAATACCATTTCCTCTTTTTTTGATAATAACAGACACGATAAAAAAGATAAACAGTTTTCTTCCTTCTATAACAATACGGTGATTGTTGGCAAAAATGGACCCACAGCCGGCGAAGAAGAATTGGACGCTATGCTCGATATGATCTTTGCTACCAATGAAGTAGCAGAGTATATGTGTCGCAGATTTTATCGCTGGTTAGTGTACTATGATATCGATGAGACTGTTGAGAACAATATCATCAAACCTCTTGCTGTTATCTTCCGGAATGCCAACTATGAAGTTGCTCCTGTGTTGCGCACGCTACTCATGAGTGAACATTTTTATGATATCCTTTCCAGGGGTTGTCAGATCAAAAGCCCGGTTGATCTTGCAGTTGGATTGTGTCGCGAATTTGAAATTGCTTTTGAACCTGCACCAGAATATGCGATCAATTATGGTCATTGGAATTATTTGGTAAACCAATGTGCCAATCTTCAGCAAAACATTGGTGATCCTCCCGATGTGAGTGGATGGAAAGCTTACTATCAGGAACCACAGTTCTATGAAATATGGATCAACAGTGATACACTTCCCAAAAGAAATCAGTTCACCGATACCATGGTCATGAATGGATTTACATTTGGTGGTAAGCGTATGGTCATTGATGGAGCTCAATTAGCCAAAACATTTCCCAATCCCGGTGACCCCAATCAATTGATCAATGAATTCACCAAACTGATGTACCGATTGGATATTTCAGATGCTTCTAAAGCTCAGATTAAAAAAGACATTTTGCTGGGCGGACAATCAGAAGATTATTATTGGACCAATGCATGGAATCAGTTTGTAAACAATCCGGGTGATATGGCCAATGCAACAACTGTACGCAATTACATCCGTGATCTGCTCAAATATTTAATGAACCTCGCCGAGTACCAACTCGCTTAAAATTCAATACAATGAGAAGAAGGGACTTTTTACGCAATACAGTACCTGCCGGTGTGATGCTGCCCTCGTTGATCAATGGTATGACGGTGAAGGCTTTTGGAGCAGAATCATTATTGATGCAAGGATTATTTCCGGCAACAACAGATACCGATCATGTGTTGGTCATTGTTCAATTAAATGGTGGTAATGATGGATTGAATACCGTGATACCGATCGAATATTTTCCCAACTATATCCGCGCCAGATCTAACATGTACATACCCCAACAAAAAGTATTGGGATTGTCGGGAACAGATAGAGTAGGATTACATCCTGCCATGACAGGTATGCAAGCTTTGTACAATGATGGTAAAATGAGTGTGATACATTCTGTAGGTTATCCGCAACCCAATTTCTCACACTTCAGAGCTACCGATATCTGGATGAGTGCAAGCGATAGTAAGGAAGTGGTGAACAGCGGTTGGACAGGTCGCTATTTGAATTATGAGTATCCCAATTTCCCCAATGGATATCCTAACAGTAGCATGCCTGATCCATTAGCCATACAGATCGGATCTACCACATCATTGGCATTACAAGGTCCTGCTGTTAGTATGGGGATGAGTATTTCCAATCCCAGCAATTTTTATAACCTGATCGCGGGTGTTCAAGATCCCGCACCGAATACACCGGCAGGAAAAGAATTGACCTACATCCGAAAAGTTGCACAACAAACCACGGCTTATGCAGAAGTGATCAAAACTGCTTCAGCAAAAGTGACACAGCAGGCCGAGTATCCGAATAATTCTTTGGCAGCACAATTGAAAATTGTTGCCAGGTTGATTGCAGGTGGATTGAAAACAAGAATCTACATGGTAAGCTATGGTGGTTTTGATACCCACTCTGCACAAGTAAATTCAACCGATCATACAACGGGGTCGCATGCGAATTTGCTCAAAAATGTCAGTGATTCTATCAAAGCATTTCAAGACGATTTGAAATTACAGAAAGTAGAAGATCGTGTATTGGGAATGACCTTCTCTGAATTTGGTAGACGCATCAAAAGCAATGGAAGTACGGGTACTGATCATGGTTCAGCTGCTCCGATGTTTGTATTTGGTAAAAATGTAGATGCAGGTGTGATCGGTGATACACCCAATATTCCTGTTACCGCTTCTTTCAACGACAATCTTCCTTTCCAATATGATTTCAGAAGTGTGTATGCTACCATTTTGAATAAATGGCTTTGTGTAGATGCGGATGATCTGGAACAGATCATGCTGAAAAATTTTCAGGTATTACCCATCGTGAATTCATTGGCATGTAACAAATCAGTAAACCTATCAGGAGAAAATTTCATCACGAATTATCCCAATCCATTTACCCAATCTACCAATATCAGTTTTAAAACTGCGGGTGGACATACCCTCATTCAAATTATGGATACAATGGGAAGGGTTTTGGTGAATCTGATCGACAGAGAATATGAGGCTGGCAATTATAATGTCGTATTCGATGGATCCAGATTGCAACCTGGCGTTTATTATGTTCGATTCCAGAATATGGTCGTTCAACAAGTCAGAGCCATGTTAAAAGTGAGATAATCGGTGAATTTTTTGCAACAATGATGTAAAAATGAAAAAATCACTCTATTTTTACAACGTTGTTTCAAAAATTTAAATACAGGCTATTTTGTCTCCTTTTACTGTTCGGGGGAAGTATTGCTCAGTCTCTGGGACAATGCACCCTTGTTTTTTCAGGAAAAGTCATTGATGCAGATACCAGATTACCCCTGAGTGGTGCATTGGTTCAAATACCTGCTTTGAAAATCAGCAAAACAACCGATGCCGAGGGTAATTTTCGTATCGCCGGTATTTGTGCAGGTAATTATGACGTGAATATCTCTCATGTCAGCTGTACACCTATTACTGAGCATCTTCATTTCAAAGATGATATTAAGCACAACTTTTTTCTTCCACATACCAGTAATGAATTGGCTGATGTAACCGTTCGTGGCACTATCAGTACAAAGGGAGCAGCTATTTCGCAGGAGATTAAAGGGAAAGAATTGGAAGCACTTCGTGGACTTTCATTGGGTGAATCCTTACAAAAAATCACCGGTGTAAGTGTCTTACAAACCGGCTCCAATATTTATAAACCTGTGATTCATGGGTTACATAGTAATCGTGTTTTGATACTCAATAATGGTATCAGACAAGAAGGTCAGCAATGGGGTAGTGAGCATGCACCTGAAATTGATCCTTATGTTGCGAATCGATTATCAGTCGTAAAAGGAGCGAGTACGATTCGTTATGGCGGAGATGCAATCGGCGGTGTAGTATTGGTAGAACCCAAACTCTTACGATCAGTACCCGGTGTTAGTGGTGAATTAAATATAGCAGCATTCTCAAACAATCGTCAGGGTACTATTTCAGGAATTATTGAAGGGAACTCAAAAAAGAATGAAGCATTCTCCTGGCGTTTACAAGGAACTGCCAAGCGGGGTGGTAATGCAAGAACACCTAATTATTGGTTGGCCAATTCAGGAAATGAAGAATTCAATGGTTCCGCCGCAATGGGATGGCGATCAGCTACAAAAGGATTGGAGTTTTTCTATAGCATATTCAATACCAGATTAGCCATCTTCTCCGGGTCCCATATCGGGAATGTGACTGATTTAATGCAGGCTATCAGTAGCAACGAACCACCAGATTATATTCGAAACATTGGGTTCACTTATAAAATCAATCGACCTTATCAACAAGTCCAGCATCAGTTAATGAAAGTAAAAGCCTTTCGGAATACAGGTGATATTGGTAAGTTAAACATGATTTTATCTCTTCAGCACAATTGGCGCAGAGAATATGATGTAAGACGTTTTCAAAGCAGTGCCAATGTACCGCAATTGGATTTACAAATGACTACGTTGGGTACTGATCTGATCTGGGATCATTTCAATACCGGTCATTTCAGAGGAACTGCAGGTATTACCGGTAGCTATCAACGAAATAGTTACGAATACCGTTTATTTATTCCGAATTATGAGGCGTTCAATCTGGGTGCATTCATCGTAGAGAAATGGAATTATAAAAAATGGTTGATCGAAGGCGGACTTCGTTTTGATCATAGAAGTATCGTGAATACGAATTCAAACGGTGGGTTGCAATACGCAGATCGTACTTTCAATAATTTTTCCGGCAATACAGGTATTTCATATGAAGCGGCTGATGGACTTCAATTCACCATCAATGGATCTACTGCATGGAGAGCACCACAAGTGAATGAATTGTATAGTGATGGTTTACACCATGGCTCTGCAAGAATTGAAAAAGGGGATGCTTCTTTGCAGCCTGAAAGATCGAACAGTCTTTTATTCAATACAGTATACAATAGGGGTAGATGGCATATAGATGTGGGCGCATATGTAAAAAGGATTGATGGATTCATTTATCTATTTCCTGTATTCCCTCCAGAATTAACGATCAGAGGAGCATTCCCAACTTTTCGTTTTGGACAAGCTCCTGTGAATATGCATGGCTTTGATCTAAGTTTTGCGTACACCATCAGTTCACATTTTCAGATCGATGCAAAATCATCTATTGTTCGAGCTAAAAATCGAAATACAAAAGAGTGGATGATTCAGATGCCTGCAGACCGCTATGAAGCAGGATTACAATATAGTTTAGGTGATTTCAAGAAATGGAAAGAAACTTATATCAAACCATCTGTTCAATATGTCAGCAGACAAACGCGCGTACCAGCCACAGGTAATATTCTCGTTATGAAACCGGATGGCACTACTGCTATGGAATCAGATTATTTGATGCCACCACCCGCCTATACTTTGATTGGATTGGAAGCAGGCACAAGCTTACAAACCAAACATCAAAAAATTCAGTTGACACTTACAGTGAGTAATCTGTTGAATGTGGTGTACAGAGAATACATGAATGCCTTCCGTTATTTCTCAGATGAAATGGGACGAAATATCGGATTGAAAATAAAAATACCAATTGAACCAAAAACCAAATCATAATTTTTAAAAATCAAGTGTGTATGAAAAAGCAACTTTCTTATTTGATGGCAGCATTAATGATGGTAACTTTTGTTGCAACCGGTTGTAAAAAAGATGACAAAGAACCGGAGAACGAAGAGGAATTGATTACTACATTAAAGTTGACATTTACCGAAGTAGGCGGAACAGCAACTTCTACTGTTACTTTTAAAGATGCAGATGGTCCGGGAGGTAATGCGCCTACCCAAAATGAGCAAATTGTATTGTCTCCAAACAAACAATACAATTGTACTGTTCAGGTGTTGGATGAAAGTAAATCTCCGGCAGAAGATATTACTACAGAAGTAATTGCTGAAGCAAATGACCACCAGTTTTACTACGAAGTTAGTACAGGTCTCAATATCACTGTTGGTAACTTGAATACGGATCCAAATGGTCGCCCCTTAGGTGTTACCAGTAGATGGAATTGCGGTGCAGTTAGTGGTCCTGGTACCGTGAAAGTGACATTGAAGCATAAGCCGGGTGCAAAAGGCTCGAATGATCCTGTAACTGTTGGTGAAACAGATATAGAAGTAACTTTTGCAGCGCGCATTCAATAATTTTTCTCAGGGTTTTGTTTTAGTTTGAGCATTGAGGTTGTGTCAAAATTTTGATACAACCTCTTTTTTTACCATGGACTATCGACCATAGGCCATGCACCATAAGCCATCAAAAAAATATCGCGGAGGTTACTTTATTTTGAAACACCCTGGATGCCAGTTCTTTCTTAATTTTAAGAATGGAGATCAACTTAAATACCCCTGCTTTACTGTTTCCGGCGATCAGTCTGATTATGCTGGCTTATACCAATCGTTTTCTCTCTTTATCGAATCGTATTCGTAACCTGCATGATAAATACCAAAGCCATGAACAAAAACATATCATTCATGGTCAGATTAAAAACCTTCGTTATCGTTTGAAATTGATCAAGAACATGCAGGCACTAGGTGTGGTTACTTTTTTAGGATGTATCATTTGTATGTATCTCATCTACACACAATTTCTGATTGCTGCCAATATTGTCTTTGCGATCAGTTTAATTTGTTTTGCAGCATCATTATTTCTCTCTCTTATAGAAATACAACTCAGCACTAAAGCTTTAGAGCTTGAACTCAGTGATATGGAAGGACTCGAAGATCCTTCGGTGATTGAATATTTTAAAAAGAAATTCGGCCGTGATTAATTTGAAAATGAGCCAATTTGAAAATTTGAAAATGAAAGATGAATAACCTTTTCAAATTAGCACACTTTCAAATTTTCAAATTATACAGTTACTAAATTTTTTCGCTCCCCAATCTGTTGTCTCCACATCGCATAATACAAGCCTTTTTCATTGATCAAGGAATTATGATTACCAGTTTCAACAACCTGTCCTTTTTCCAATACATAGATACGATCAGCATGCATGATGGTACTTAAACGGTGAGCGATCATCACTGTGATCTGTTCTTTTTCGCTGGAGATATTTCGAATCGTATTGGTGATCTCTTCTTCAGTGATACTATCTAATGCAGAAGTAGCTTCATCAAAGATCAATAAACGAGGATGTCTGAGTAAGGCTCTGGCAATGGATAAACGCTGTTTTTCTCCACCACTCAATTTCAAACCACCTTCACCAATCATGGTATCTAAACCTTTTTCTGCTCTTGATAAGAGATTATTGCAACTGGCTTTGGATAAAGCTTCCAATAATTCTTCTTCTGTTGCTTGCGGATACACAAAGCTGAGATTCTCTCTGATGGTGCCAGCAAATAATTGTGTATCCTGTGTTACAAATCCAATCTGATTTCTGAGCTCATCAAAATTCATATCGGCTCCATTCACTTTGTTGTAATAGATATGTCCTTCCTGTGGGCGATACAAGCCTACTAATAACTTTACCAGCGTACTCTTTCCAGAACCGGATGGACCAACAAAAGCAATGGTCTCTCCTTTTTTAACATCAAAAGAAATACCATCCAATGCGCGATATTGTGCAGTTTGATGTTTAAATACTACTTGATCAAATGCTAATTCTTCAATCGTACCTACTTGTTGCGGATGATCAGGTCTTGGCTCTACTTTTTTACCCATAAGGTTATGAAAATTCTGTAAGGAAGCTTCTGCTTCACGATAACTCATGATGATACTTCCAATTTCCTGTAAAGGCCCAAAAATGAAAAAGCTATAGAACTGAAGTGAGATCAATTGACCCACCGTTAAAACATCACGATAGATCAACCACATCAAAGTGAATGTAATGACTTGTCTGAGGAAATTCACCATCGTTCCCTGAATAAAACTCAGTGAACGAATGTTTTTTACTTTCTTCAATTCCAATCCTAATATTTTATAGGTATTGGTATTGAGACGTTTCACTTCCTGATCTGTCAGTCCCAAACTTTTTACCAGTTCAATATTTCTTAAACTCTCAGTAGTGGAACCAGCCAATGATGTTGTTTCCTTTACAATATTTTTCTGGATCACTTTGATCTTTTTGCTCAGCAGGTTCGTCACAAAAGCGATCATCAAAGCACCTCCCAGATAAATAGGCACAATCGACCAATGAAGTCTTGTGGCATAAATGGAAACAAAGACCACACTCACGATAATGCCAAACAGTACATTGATGACATAACCGATGAATTTTTCTGTATCAGAACGAACTTTGGTAAGGATGGATAATGTTTCACCACTGCGTTGGTCTTCAAATTCCTGATAGGGTAACCGCATGGAGTGCTTTAATCCATCGGTAAAGATCTTTGCCCCGAACTTCTGGATGATCACATTCACGGTATAATCCTGAAAAGCTTTGGCAATACGACTCACCATGGCAGTTCCTACTAAGAGAAGTAACATGAACATAATGCCATTGATGAACTGACTTTCTGTACGAAAACTGCCATCCGGGTTTATTTTGGGGCTATTTGCGAACTGATCAATGAGTTTTCCAAAGATCATGGGGTCGAAAAGCGAGAAGGTCTGATTGATCCCAGCCAGCACCAATGCCAATGCTACCAGCCATTTATAAGGTTTAAGATAATGCAGGAGAATTTTCATGTATAAGATTTGAGTGCAATTAACCTTCAATTTCCGTACAAATATTGAAAATGTGACAAAGTTGCGGGTTGGCGTATGGCATGTAGGCTATAGCTAATAGGTTATGGCTGATAGGAGTAACATTCTCGATATAACTAATTATTGACTATTGGCAATTAGCTATGACCCATTTGCCATCACCCATTTGCCATAAGCACTATCCACACTTGTGAATAATAAGAAATTCTTAACTCGCTAAAGGAAAGGAGATTAATCGGTAACTTACAAAAACCTTCCACATATGCGTTGGAGAAAATTTAATGGTGAACCTATTCACCTTCCCATCAAAGAAGCAGTAGCAGAAGCTATTCAAAGAGAGTCTGCAAACGGCACTAAGCTCAAAGTATGTATCGGAACCGACAGCCAGGTCAAGGGCGATGATACCGAATTTGCTACGGTCATCGTTTTTCTGCGCGAACACAATGGTGGGTTCATGTACATCCACAATGAGAAAACCAAACAGAAATACCACATCAAGGAAAGAATGCTGGTTGAAGTAGCTAAAAGTATTGAGATCGCGTATGAACTTTGTGATCTTTTTATTGAGCATCAGGTAGACATGGAAGTGCATGCCGACATCAATACCAACCCTCAATTCAAAAGCAACGATGCATTACGTGAAGCCATGGGTTATATCCTGGGTATGGGATTTGCCTTTAAAGCAAAACCAGAAGCTTTTGCAAGCAGCTGTTGTGCAGATAAAGTGGTGAACTAGGTAGTAGTAAGAAGAATATCTTCTTCATTAGCAATATCAGGATAGTGCTAATGAATCTTTGTCACCCTTATTCTATTACTACAAGTAAAAAAAGTCAAAGAATGGATTTTAAAGAAGAACAAAGTTTATTCAAAACTAAAGCAAGCCTGTTAGTTTTATTGCCAATTTTAGCACCCTTGATATTGTATATTTCAGGGTTGCCACTTAAAACTGTTATTACTAGTTTGATCGTTACTGTAGTTATTTCTATAGTTGGTTGGCTCTTTTTAAAAACTATCAAATTGATTTTATCAGTAAATCAAAGAGGTATTTCCTTTCAAATTAAAGGCTTGCAAAGAAAAGAAGAAATTCTTTTATGGGCAGATATTCAGCGAATTGAAAAAGTCTCTATCAAGCCACTTAGAGAATTCGGGGGGTGGGGGCTAAGATTTTCGCGTTCTAAAACAGGATATATATTTGAAGGCGAGTCTGGAGTTGAGTTGTTTACCGATCGAAACTCTACTATTGTCATTACAGTTAGAGATACTGAATCATTTTTTGCGTCTGTATCTTCCTTTCGACCTGATTTATAATTGAGAGTTAACTGTTGGAAAGTTTCGAAACTTTCCAACAGTTTTGCAGCATTTTCCTATTTCTGCGAGTGCAGCTTCTAAGCGTTTGCGATTGGCTTTATTACTTAACAGGTATATTGTTTCCTGTTGAGAATTGTATTCACCCAGATCTACTATAACAACAGATTTCCCCTTTTTGTGGCAAACGATTAATGGTTCATGAGTATTACTAACGGTATCTAAACTTTCAGCGATCTTCTTTTTGAAGTCTATGTAATTGATAATTTTCATTTTTTCTTTTTAAAACCAAATTCTACGGATTGCTTTTATGGGTCACAATTTTTTTATGATTATTATGATGAGCACAGATAGATTATCGTCATAACCCATCCTAAAAATCTGCGTTCCATCATCCTATATCATGATTCGGCATTTCTTAAAGGGTCAGGATGGTAAACAAACCCTCAATATCTTCCCTGCCCCCACATGTTTATTCGTCTTAACAAGTTGATCTGTAATGGGAGTGCCAAAAGTGATGCCGATGGCTAAGGCCAGTGTATCTGGAATATTTTTAGGTTCTTCTTTTACCTTTTTCTTTTTGTCAATGGACATATTTGTAGTCTGGGGCAATTCAATGGTGCATTGTTGAGCCGCCACATTTTTTGTTCCGAATTGCCAATCAGTATACCAGGTTTTTTCTGTTTGTCTGTATAAGTTATCATTCGAAGCAGAGCTGTATTTACCATCCAATAAATACAAGTTAGGAAGAGAACCCAAGGTTACTACGATTCTCCAAGCTGCATAATTGCCAACCGGATGAAAATTAATCCCATGGATGATCTCAGGTATTTGTACTACAGCACTGCGTTCTGTAAAATTAAACTGCACATCAATACTACCACGTAATACAGATTCAAAACTGTTCCTCTTATTCAATTGAAATCCTTCGAGTATGGAGCCAAATCTGCTGAAAAGAATGGCACGTTCTCCTCTTTGGTGAATAGGATCACGTGTTTGCATGTTTTTAGCGAGTGCTGTTAATGTACCGGATAAGTTATAATCAGCCACTGGAGCAATATGAACCAACAGATCACGCAAACTACCGGCAGCTTTAGCGCAACCACCCCATTCTGTATTCAGTTCACGCGTACGCACAAACGATTTTGCTGTTTTAATCTTTTTCTTGGTAGCACCACCTTTCATGCGCAAGATCACTTTATCACTGTCTTTACGACGATACGCACTGATATTGCCTAAGCTACCATTGAATTCTGTAAGGGTTTTAAGTATAGCCATATAAATGTTCTTAGCTGTTGAATAGATACCTCCTTCATACCCTATAGGAGGATGATTCGTACCTAAAGTACACATGAAGAAGATGTATTATCAATAAATTCAACTAATAACCACTATCTAAGTCCACTTATTAAGAAAGGGCTTATAATGGGGTTATAATGGGCTTATATAGGGCTTATATTGCTTTTATAGGTTAAGCATCTGTGAATCAGGTGCGAGACATCTGTTTAGTGTTTGTACTGTGAGTCAAGACGATTTGGGACAGATAAAGTTGAGCCTATTGCCTTTGCGGGTAGTCCTCGTTGTGATTTGCTTTCAATTTCGGGACAACGATCTTTGATAACAACCGGCACCATTACGAACACCGTTCCAAAGTGGTTGTGATTTGCTTTCAATTTCAGGAACAACGATCTTTGATAACAACACCTGCAATTTATACAACAAGTAAAACTTCGTTGTGATTTGCTTTCAATTTCAGGAACAACGATCTTTGATAACAACCAATGACATTGTTTATGCTGTTATCAATCTGTTGTGATTTGCTTTCAATTTCAGGAACAACGATCTTTGATAACAACAAGACCTATGAGACTAAACCTGAAACAGACGTTGTGATTTGCTTTCAATTTCAGGAACAACGATCTTTGATAACAACAATGCCTGATCCAATGTAACACCCGTTCTTGTTGTGATTTGCTTTCAATTTCAGGAACAACGATCTTTGATAACAACGTCTCTTCCAACACAGGATCATTATCATCCGTTGTGATTTGCTTTCAATTTCAGGAACAACGATCTTTGATAACAACATATTTTTATGAATAGATTAGAACGGATTAGTTGTGATTTGCTTTCAATTTCAGGAACAACGATCTTTGATAACAACACAGGCGAATGCGTTGAACTGATAAAGGACGTTGTGATTTGCTTTCAATTTCAGGAACAACGATCTTTGATAACAACCCTCAACCCGAATTTGCAAGCTGAATTTAGTTGTGATTTGCTTTCAATTTCAGGAACAACGATCTTTGATAACAACTATAAATGATGCATTATTTGTTGTAGATGTGTTGTGATTTGCTTTCAATTTCAGGAACAACGATCTTTGATAACAACGCCATCGGGAGATACAGGAACGTGCCAGACGTTGTGATTTGCTTTCAATTTCAGGAACAACGATCTTTGATAACAACTGATTGTATTTGTATTGCAATATCAGCCGCGTTGTGATTTGCTTTCAATTTCAGGAACAACGATCTTTGATAACAACGGTTACGATGGATGGCAGCACGGGCGATACGTTGTGATTTGCTTTCAATTTCAGGAACAACGATCTTTGATAACAACCAATTGATCGGTGGTGTGAGGCTAAGGGTTGTTGTGATTTGCTTTCAATTTCAGGAACAACGATCTTTGATAACAACCTTTTCCCTAATATAGCACTATGAAGCTACGTTGTGATTTGCTTTCAATTTCAGGAACAACGATCTTTGATAACAACAAAATGCCTGTATTGTCAGCCGATAAAGTAGTTGTGATTTGCTTTCAATTTCAGGAACAACGATCTTTGATAACAACGAAACATTGTTAGACAATGTTAGACAAGACGTTGTGATTTGCTTTCAATTTCAGGAACAACGATCTTTGATAACAACTTCTGTTTCTATTGATAGATAGCGTGCCGGTTGTGATTTGCTTTCAATTTCAGGAACAACGATCTTTTATAATAACCATTTGCATTTGAAACAGCAGAAAAAATGCGTTGTGATTTGCTTTCAATTTCAGGAACAACGATCTTTGATAACAACCAGAATACTTTAAAGAGTTAATTGATTCTTGTTGTGATTTGCTTTCAATTTCAGGAACAACGATCTTTGATAACAACCCTTTGCAGGTGTACCGCTTTCAGTAATTGGTTGTGATTTGCTTTCAATTTCAGGAACAACGATCTTTGATAACAACGCCGTTACGTGCATCTTAGCTAAAGCCATTGTTGTGATTTGCTTTCAATTTCAGGAACAACGATCTTTGATAACAACGAGTAAAAGTATTCAAAAGGAGCTTAATAGTTGTGATTTGCTTTCAATTTCAGGAACAACGATCTTTGATAACAACCCCAATCCGAGAACAGCCTACAAGATCCTGGTTGTGATTTGCTTTCAATTTCAGGAACAACGATCTTTGATAACAACTTGAAATTGGCGTAATCCTGCGGTGTTAAAGTTGTGATTTGCTTTCAATTTCAGGAACAACGATCTTTGATAACAACAGAATTAAATACAGAAACATACGAGCATTGTTGTGATTTGCTTTCAATTTCAGGAACAACGATCTTTGATAACAACGCTTGTAAATAATTGAACTTTACCAGATCGTTGTGATTTGCTTTCAATTTCAGGAACAACGATCTTTGATAACAACTACCTTCCGGATCATTCGCAGACTTATTGGGTTGTGATTTGCTTTCAATTTCAGGAACAACGATCTTTGATAACAACCTTCTGAAACTCATCCTGAATAGTCTTGCCGTTGTGATTTGCTTTCAATTTCAGGAACAACGATCTTTGATAACAACATATACTTACTGCGCTATTTACGGCATTCCGTTGTGATTTGCTTTCAATTTCAGGAACAACGATCTTTGATAACAACACATACTCCGACCTCTACCAATACTGGCTAGTTGTGATTTGCTTTCAATTTCAGGAACAACGATCTTTGATAACAACATGTCATATTGTGGGAAATACAAAAACACTGTTGTGATTTGCTTTCAATTTCAGGAACAACGATCTTTGATAACAACTTCGAGAAACAAGCCCTTTGTATTTGACCCGTTGTGATTTGCTTTCAATTTCAGGAACAACGATCTTTGATAACAACAATTGCAGACGGTAAAGGATAGCGGACCGTGTTGTGATTTGCTTTCAATTTCAGGAACAACGATCTTTGATAACAACGCCGCTAACGCCTGCTGTATCAATGCCTGCGTTGTGATTTGCTTTCAATTTCAGGAACAACGATCTTTGATAACAACTTGACCGGGCAAATAAATCCGGTGTATCGTGTTGTGATTTGCTTTCAATTTCAGGAACAACGATCTTTGATAACAACTTGGTTTGATGTAAACATATTATTTGCATAGTTGTGATTTGCTTTCAATTTCAGGAACAACGATCTTTGATAACAACCACAACACACATAGGCATGAATTTAAAACAGTTGTGATTTGCTTTCAATTTCAGGAACAACGATCTTTGATAACAACAAGGTTAGGTGTTACTGCTGCTGCTGTAGGGTTGTGATTTGCTTTCAATTTCAGGAACAACGATCTTTGATAACAACCTGCAAAGAGAATTTCCACTAAAATGAAGAGTTGTGATTTGCTTTCAATTTCAGGAACAACGATCTTTGATAACAACCCCCCCCCAAGAACAACCCCTAACCAACTAGTTGTGATTTGCTTTCAATTTCAGGAACAACGATCTTTGATAACAACAGAATTGGCTGAAATGCAATACTGGTAAGGGTTATCAAAGATCGTGTTCACTGAAAAATGGGGTTCTTAGGGCTTTTTTTACCTATTGAAATAAGGGTTTGCTCATTCTATTTTTAGAATAATTCTAATTGTTGAGGCGTTTCCAGAGGTTCAGCAGGCTTTTTACCCTGAAAAATCTCAATCATCCCAAATTGTTTGTCGGTTATGGTCATCATGACCACATGCCCTTTTTCGGGTAGTTGTTTTTTCACCCTTTTGATATGTACCTGGGCATTCTCCATACTGGGGCAATGCCGTAAGTAAATGGAATACTGGAACATGCCAAATCCATCTTGCAGCAGTTTCTTTCGAAAATCGGCATAGATTTTCCGGTCTTTTTTGGTGACCACGGGCAGGTCGAAAAATACGATTACCCACATAATTCGGTATGCATTTAAACGGTCTGCTTTCATGGCAGAACGGGATAAGCGATCTTTCGCTGCTGCCCCGCAAAACATTTAGCCAGTGAAGCAGCTGTACGCTGCGTGGCTACGAACAAGGGACTGCTTTCTTCTTCAATCTGCACATCTACCGTAGGCAGCTTTAGTAATTGATTCTTTAAATCGCGGTTGAGCTCCTCTATGTGCGAGGTTTTATCAATAATGTCTCTCACTATCTGGTCTACAAATGGTCGGTAAGGCTCCATAATATCATCAGCCAAACAATAGGCATTATACCGATTACGATGAAATATACCTAGAGCAGGTAGTAAGCCTGCTCCGGTCAATGCCCTTGCCATGGTTGCTCTAATGATGGCATATCCATAATTCAACAGGTTATTCGGAGGAGGTCCTTCTCTATGCCGGAAGAATTGCCAGGCAGGGGGGAAGAGATTTTTCCAGTAATGAGCAGATGCTTGTGCTTCATGGTTATTACTATCACCGCTCTTTACGCTTTGTTTCAGGTTTAATAACAATTGGTTCGGTAATTGCCATTTTTCTAGCACTGCTGCCTGATTGTGAATTTTAGCTTTGATGGTTTGTTGCCAGAGTTGTTTTTTCAAAGGTTCTGTTGCTTCTATCTGAAAACGAAAACGTTCACTTTGCAGGGTATGCCCCTCTAAGGGCATGAGTAAAGCACTGGGGTGGTGTTGACTGTTACAAGTAATAACAGCGCTGTTATTGGCTGCCAGTTTATCTAGCAGGTAATGGGTGATGGTAATTTGTTGGTGTTCCAGCACAAGAATACCTATATCTTCTATGGGTACAGTTTTCTCAGGAGTATCTTCTATGCCTTTCACACGGGCATAACTGACTACCAGTTGCTCATTTTGACAGTGTAAATGACAAGGACTTTCTATGCAAAGAGTACGTTTGATCATTCACTATGCATTCTTAAAATTACCGATTCGATCTACTTGCAGTTTAATACAACTTTCTTTGATTGAAACACCATTGATTGTAAATTCTAATTTATTCAGTTGCGTGTATTCATTTTTATCTACAATAGATTTGGCTACATAATAGGGAATGGCATAAAGTCTATTGTTAGTAAAACTTACTATTTTATAAATATTTTGAATATTTTTAGATGTTATATCAAGGCTACTTATATTGATTGTATCAATATTTTCCTCTTTTGTGGGTATGTATACTAGGTCATTTGGGGAGAGATAAAATAGTAGATTATCTCCATTTTCATTTTTTAAAGGGACTGACTGAATTTTTCTTTTTTCAGAACTACTTTGTTTCTGTATTTCTACAACCTCATTAAATGGTATTGTTTTATAGGTTCGTTTATTAAAAGAATCTTGGTAGATAGCGAAAAATATATTTGTTCCTTTCGCTGCCTCAACAAATTTGTCTTTTTTATTTCCTGATTGACCGATATTAAACTTATTTCCTCTTGGTTCGTAAGTTCTCACCTTATAGATTGGTTGATGTTTTTTTCCTTCATTTAACTCAGTAATAGTATTGTTCATTTCATCAATTCCATCAGAAGAAAAAGCAAGTAATTCAGGAGGGATTAGTTTGCCCTTTTCGTCATATAACAACTGATATTTTTCTTTTTTTAAATGGTTAAATAAAATCTTCTTAATCCCAGTATCTGTAATACTTTCAATCTTTGTTTTGTTGAACGTTTCATCAACTTTAACTCTAGACGCAACATTTTCTTTATCCCAATAGTATATCTGCGTTTTCGAAATATCCTTACTTTCATATATGTTTTTAAAATCTTTGAAATACTTCAATATCTTTTTCTTATCTAATCCAGATATGATGAGACTTTTTATTTTTTTTCTCAGATTACTATCTACAATATCCTCATACTTATCGATTGCGTTACTTAGTGAAACTTCTTTTTTAAAGCGTAGTTTTACTGATCCTGCAACGGTGTCTTTGTGAAGCGGTTTTCTAATGGCCCAACTAACACCTTTAGTCTGTTTTGTAATTACTTTTTCATAAACTCCATTTTTATTATCCCACTTTTCATATTTATTAACTGTTTTATTAATTACTCGTAGATTCTGTTTGAATGTAACTATTGTAGTAGATAATTGATTTTTTGACTCTTCAGTAAAGGTTTCCCAAGGTTTATTAAATACCCATTTATAGCTTTGTAGACTATCTTCATTGTATTTCTTATAACAAAGGGTTGCTCTCAAATCTTCTCTTGACGCCTGTTTTTGAGTTTTAGTTTTCTTTTTGTCAAGCGCATTTTGATTATTTAAATAATTGATATGATTTCTCGTTGCGCAGGCAATCACTAATGCATCCATGGCATGATGTCTATGATCAATTCTTTTTTTACTAAAACCTTTTGAAAGTGTTAAAGGCACACTTGGTAAAAATTTTTTATTTGAAAAGTTGACACTTCCGAAACTAGTAGATCCTGTTAATTGATTTAGCCTTTCAAAACGTGGAGCAATAATTTCATTCCATACATCGTTTAAACCCCAATCTTGCTTTAGTATAGTTGTAATTTGTCCATTACTGGATAGTAAATTAACCGAGGTTGTTCCATCATCCTTCTCTTCATTGCGAACTATGTTCGACAATATGTTTTTCACAAGTTTACTGATGTATCTAGAATCATTTAATTGTCTTTCAACAAAGCTTTCAGGAATATCCTCCATCAAAAGTTTTTTCATTTTACTGTAGCTTTTAGAGTATTGATTCTTTACTAGATGTTGATATGCCTCAGTAGTTAATATTTCTACAGTTTTACCAAAATTCAAGGTGACTCTCTCTCCTTTATGGTTATTGATAAATTCCATTCCCAGTTGATTTTCTTTTAGTTTATTGACCTCGCTTTCACATATCACTTTATTGCTGAATGAATCATCAAAGAATCTCGACTTAGGTATAATATGCTCTATTTCATAAGCAGGGGTAAATAATTTATTTAACGGAATGATTTCACCGGTGTAAGGGCTTCTATATTTTTGTTCTAACCAGAGCTTATATCTAATTAAATCATTCTTGGATGGCTGAGCAGTTTTACTAATTTTCAAAATATCATCTGGAATATCCATAGCTGCATTAAGCACTCCATCTTCATAAATTCTTAGAATTTCTTGTTGACTTGGTGAATAAGGTCTAACATTTTCAATATTACCATCATTTAGCATTTCAGCTAAAAGTGCTTTAATCCGGTAGTTTGTATTTTCATTACTTATTATCTGCTCCGTCATAGCCTTGCGCTTATCGGCTGGATTTTTCATTTCCCTTCCTAGTTCAATATGTATTTCATCAAAGAATTTTTCTACTCCTTTACCATAGTATTGCCAAATATCTTTTACTACTCGTAATGTTTCAAGCACAACCTGCTCAACTATTGGATTGCGTAATGAGTGTTGTTTGAATTCAGTGATATATTTTGTTAAATCATCAATACTTTTCCAATGTTGTACATCACCATCTTCGCTATGCCTATTATATACTATATAACTTGTTAGCCATAATGGTAATCCTTTAAATTGTTCAATACTTTCTAACTTCCAAGCTTTCTCTCTGACTCTGTCTTTAATATTGTCATCAAACTCTCCATTTATTATTTTTTCAATCCTAATTATTGTTTGTGGGTGGATGTTTGAGGAAGCCCAATATTTTCCCAATCGCATTAAGGGAAGAAGTTTTTTAATTGCTTTTATAGAATGAGCCCCATATTCTTTTCTAAATGGGGGTGTCTTTTTAAATTCTTCTACAAACTCTAGCGGAAGGGTATAAATTTTTGAAAACTTTTTTAAAGCCTTTACTAACTCATCTTTGTCAGTAATTGAATATAAAATTTGCCAAAGCTTTTCTTCTGTTTCAGGTGTAAAAAAGCTCAGAGATAGCCCGTTAATTTTTTTAAATGTATTGAGCATTGTAGCTCGAGTTTCATTACATGGATATTTTTTTGATTCATCTTTCAGTAAATCATAAACATAATTCCACCTATAATCACTGGGCTTGAGTTTGAGCGGTTTAGCCAGATAATTAAGTAAAGCTTTATGGTCAACTTCACTTCTTTCATTTAACCAATCAAACAAATCTGTCCAGTCTAGTTCTGTTTTTAAAAACTCATTTGTCACTTCCTCATCAGTGTCTTTTTTATAAATCTTTAAGTTTTGTATCCATTGCCATAATCTAAACTCTTGAAATAAGGGGTGAGATTTAGGAATACATTTTATAGGGGTGCTTTTTTCAATGCCGTCTTGTTTAAATCGCCTTGTTTCAAATTTACAATCACTAATTAGCGATTTCTTGCTTTTTAATGGTCGTTGGTAAAAGATAATATCATTTATAAATAGATGTAAAAAGTCTTTATTTAGTATATTATTCCTATGATTTTGATTATGTGGATATAGTTCTTCCAGACATTGTTCATAAAGTTTTTGATCGTTCAGTTCTTCATGCAACTCAATTTGTTTATAAAGAATTTGACGAAGCTCTTTTTTGTAAAACTTTCTTTCGATAACTCTTACTAGGTTTCCCTTAATTTTTTGTTTAGGGTTGTTAAGCAGAGTTTCATAGATGTATTTCCCAACTGTTTTGCCACTGCTGTCTATAAGGTGCTCTGTTTTCTTTTTTACAAGTGTCCAATCATTTTCTTCAGGCGCACGAAAACTTCTTTTTTCTTGACCCGCTTTATCAATTGTGGTTGTAACGACAAACTCTTTTACTTTTCCTTTCCATAAAATAGGGGTAGAGCTTGGTTTATTAAACTCCCAACCATTTTCTAACACTATTTTATAGACGTTTTGCTTTTTGGCATTTACTTCCTTAGTATCTATAACATCTATAACAAGGAGTGGATGAAATTCTACTTTTTTATCATTACCTATTTCTTCCTCCTCTTCACCTCTTAGTTGATAATATCCTCTTTTTTGATTAAAGTTTAAAAGAAGCCAAGCTAATTCCGATTTTTCAATTTTCTGCGTAAGAGCTTTATTTCGTAAGTAATATATAGTCCAATCATACGGAACTCGTTTTCCATTTTCAAATAGGTTTGGATGAATTTTCTTGAAATCATTTACCATTTCCCCAAATGCATCCTGAAAAATAAATTCAAAGCAATTTGTTTGATTATTAAGCTTATAAGCGATTTTCGGTTCTGTATTTTCTAGAAATTTTCCAAGTTTTTTTTCAAAATCTATTTCTTTAGCGTAATGTTCAGGTAAGAACCCAAGGATATTCAATACCCTATGTAGCCTTTCTCTTCGTAACAGGTGTCTTTCTCTAAGCCTCCTTATTCCTCTAAATGTTGTTCTTTTAGCAGTACTAGATTCTGTAATGCCACTATCAAATTTTCCTAAAGTGCCTTCATCCATGGGGATGATTCTTGTTCCTAATTTTATGATTCGACCATTATTATTTTCTGTACTTTGCTCAATAAGTGCCCATCCAATTGAGTTAGTCCCTAAATCAAGCCCTAAAATTTTCTTGCTCATATAGAAAATCATTTATAGTTTTATAACTGAAAGCAAATCACAATAAGGATTATTCCGTTGTGAAAACATTTAAGCCGCCTCGTCTTACAATTCGGGGCTTTTTTATTCAGATATGTTTTTAGATCAATGCAAATAAGTGGGGAATACTAATATAGAAATATGTTTTAATATACGAAACTTTTTCCCTGTTTTTTATAATATTAAATATGCGTAAGTTGGTACTAGCAGATATTAAACGATCTGTCCACAGTTTTCTACCAGGGGCGAGTATTATTTTATTCGGTTCTAGGGCACGTGGAGAAGCTTCCGTATCTAGTGATGTGGACCTGCTGATTGTCACTGACCAAGATTTGGATAGCAGGTCTAAATTAGGCTATGAAAAAAATATACGTAAAAAACTTACGCATGATTTTGAAGCTCCCTTTGACATCATTCTTCAGACAAAAAACGAATGGGTTGAAAAAAAGCAGTTGTTGGGTCATATTGTATATTATGCAACCAAAGAAGGCATAACATTATGACATCGCAAGAAAGAGCATATGTGTTACAATGGATCAATAAAGGCAGTGATGACCTCCTAGTTGCCAAGATGATTATTGAACAAAATGTACCAGTCCTAGATGTAGCTTGTTTTCACATTCAGCAGGCTGTAGAAAAATTCTTCAAAGCATTCCTAGTGGCAAAAAAAGAAGAATTCCCTAAAACACATAATCTCGACTATCTGAAAGTACTTTGTATCAGGCATGACGCTGGTTTTACTGAGTTTGAGGTAGGTGATTTGGAAAATTATGCCGTTCGCAACCGGTATCCTCACGATAACGATTTGCCTGAACCCGCTGAAGCCAAACGCCTCTATGATCTTGGAGTTTCGATTCGTCAGTTTGTTCAGGAGTTGCTGAACTGATTATGTGACAGAGGGAGACTGCACATATATCTAAAAGATAGTTGCTACAGAGAAACTACATATCTTTTGACTGAAATCCCTGATTACACTGCTCAATAAACGCCAACATCTCTTCTCTCCCCAATTTCTTCTCCGCACTTGTCACAAAATGCCTAGGCAGAAATTGCCAACTCTCTCTTAGTAGATCAAAAAAAGCTTTGATATTTCTTTCTACAACTACAGGTTTCTCTTTATCTGTTTTGGTGAAGACCAATGAAAAAACAACGCCCCATTTGTCTAACTGACTGATGAATTCCAGATCGTTTTTTTGAGGACCATGACGGCTGTCGATCAGTACAAATACTTGTGAAAGATTTGATCGCTTTCTAAAATATCCTTCAATCATTTGTTCCCATCTTCTTCTATCAGTTTGTGACCTTTTGGCGTAACCATAGCCTGGAAGATCTACCAGATACCACTGTTCACGAGGTCCCTTTTCGGCCGAGCTACTTTCAATGACAAAATGATTGATGAGTTGGGTCTTGCCGGGTGTAGCAGAAGTTTTAGCCAGACTTCTTTGTCCGGTGATCATGTTGATCAGAGATGACTTGCCCACATTACTTCTTCCAATAAATGCATATTCGGGTTTATCCGGTTTAGGGCATTTATCAAAAGTTGGGCTGGATATGAGATAAGAAGCTTTACGGATCTGCATGGTGCAAAGTAACTAAAAAGCCGGCTGTAAATAGAGAGTGTGCTTGATACTTCTGTAGTTGCAGTATCAAAATGAAAGACGCATACTTGCAACAATATTAGCGCCTGGCGCTACAATCCCTGATGAATAAGGTCTGTAGCGTTGATTGGTGATATTTTCCCATCCCAATTGCACACTCATTTTTTCTGATAAGCGATATTGAGTTTTAAGATTCAATGTATACCATGCAGGTGCATAAGGTCTGCCAAATGCATCTGAAGCATAAATAGCAGTTTTTGCTTTTTCACTAGGAGCCAAATCAGCATTGGATATTTCGCTGTTATGATCTAACATCAGTTGAATCATCCAACCTTTTTTCTCCCATGTTAGTTGTGTGGAGCCAAAAAAAGGTGGTGCATGTCTCAATGGAACCTGTTCATTCTTTGTATCATCTGTTTCTCTGCCTTTGATCCAGTTAAGCTTGGTTTGCCAGTTTAGATTACGCGCTATCATCCATTGCCATCCGGTTTGAACTCCCCAAACCCTTGCTGTAGCTACATTCTGAATGGCTTCCACCTGACTCAATGTGCCATCAAAAATAATGGAGTCTTGACCGTTGAACTGATAGGGTCTTCGGGTAAGCGCATTGTTCAACCAGGTATAAAAAACGTTGACATAAAAACTTCCCTTTTGATCTTTACTGTATTGAATACCCCATTCCGCATTCCAAGCATATTCCGGTTGTAAGTTGATATTGGGAACTACAACAATACCCGGCGCACTTTCAAATACTTTACCTATATCATCTACGTTTGGCATTCTAAATCCTGAAGCGATAACACCATTCATTTGCCAACCTTCAGCAAAACGATACACCAAACCGGCACTGGCAGTTATATTGCCTGCATTTTGAGTAGTTCGTGTAAATGGGAAACGAAAAAAGGAAGTGTCGAATGTAGCACGAACTGTATTATGGTTGTACCTGAATCCGGATGAGAAAGTCATCTTTTCATTGAGTTTGTTTTTATAACTCAGATACGCAGCAATGGAACTCCATTCTGCCCCATCAGGATATCTTGACGCAACATGTATCATGCTTCCATTCAAAATATTTTTACTGATACCGGATGAACGCACTTCATTCAACACAAACTCTGCACCATAAAATACTTCCTCACGGGCATTGAGTTGTTTCTGCATATCAAGATTAGCAGAACTTGCCCACACTCGTTCTGCTTGTGTTCGCTCATTGTTGTTATTTCTTCTTCTGTCAATTCTACTTTCTTGATAATCTTGAAAAGACAGGGTTAAGCGAGCCTGATCATACAAGCCTTTTGTTCGTTTGTGTTGAAGCTGTAAGTGGTGCATCAACCATTCTTGTGGACCATAATCCCACCGCGCAAAACGCAATGCACCACTAGCATATTCTATCAGTCTGTCATAACGAGGAATATCAGAAGTGGCAGAATAATGAAATCCATATTCTAGATCCCAACTCTCAGAAGGTTTATAACGAATCTTTGAAAGATAGTTTTGTTGTCTGTATCCTGTAAACCTTTGTATACGTGGATTAGGATTAGCGATCACTACATCAGTATTGCCTACTCTTTGTACATATTCTTTTCGCAGATAGCTATCCGGCCCACCATTCTTACCCATTTTCAAATCGCCAAAATCACTGTAAGTAAAACTGTTGAGAAATGACCATCGCTTGCCGGCAATGTTTATGTCTGCATGGATCGTTTTCTCTTGGTTAGCTGTTGCATATCTGCTACTTACATTGCCTTTAATAAGTGTTGTATGAGCAGTACTGAGTTTTGGCTTCAGTGTATGAAAATCCATGACACCACCAATGGCATCACTTCCATACAAAATAGAACCCGGACCAAAGATGACTTCTGCATCTTCCAGTGCCAATGGATCAAGGGATATGACATTTTGAAGATTACCACTTCTGTAAATGGCATTGTTCATACGAACACCATCTACTACAATCAGTACTCGATTGGTAGCAAAGCCACGTATCATTGGACTTCCGCCACCTTGTTGACTTTTTTGAATGAATACTTCACCAGTAGTGCCGAGTAAATCGGCCATGGTCTGAGGATTACGAAGTTTTGTTTCTTTTAAATTGATCTTTGTGATCTTATTGGGAATCTCATTAAGTTTTTGCTCCCATTTATTATAAGAAACAACAACAGCATCCAATTCTTTACCGAAAAGGATGCTGTCTTTCTTTTGTTGTGCGAAAATATTTTTACTCAATAACAGACATGTGCATACAATACAAGAAACACATGCTTTGTAACCTGGAAATTCAAACAAAATCAATTCTTTTTTCTGATCAGACTATCTAATGGATATTTAGCTTTCATGGTATCCATCACAGATTGTGCCCAATTGGTTAATACAACACGTTCATCATCTGTTAGCTTAGCATCACGATGTACCCATGTATAAGAATTCAACGGCATTTCTTTTTCTTTTACCTGTTCAATCACTTCTTCCATTTTGTGGTATTGTCTTCTCAAGTTGTATGAAGTGTAAGCATCAAAATTCAAATGTGATTTACCTTCTTTCACATGATCATCTAGCCACCATGCCACCGGTTGTACTTTGGAATACCATGGATAAACCGTGTTGTTGGTATGGCAATCATTACATGCTTTAACCAAAATGGCATCTACGTTTTCAGGAACTGCATATAAGTTTTTGATATTGCCTGATGTGTCAGTTGAAGCATTTGCTTCGGGGCGTATGAATTGAATCACAACTAAAGCGATCAGTAATACCCACAAGATTTTTTTAATGATTTTCATGATTGGTTAGGGTTGTTTGAAGCTATTAAATTAAGATATTTCCCGTCATCTCAGCCGGGATTGGAACTTTCATCATCGTTAAAATGGTAGGAGCAATATCTCCCAGCTTACCGGGTTTGATGTTTCCTTTCCATTCCTTATCAATAATGAAGAATGGTACAGGATTTAAAGTGTGGGCGGTATTTGGACTTCCATCTTCATTGATCATGAAATCAGCATTGCCATGATCTGCAGTCAGAAAAATGGTATAACCGGAAGCAAGTCCGGAAGTAACTACACGCTTCACACAAGCATCCACTGTTTCAGCGGCTTTGATGGCAGCACTGAAAATGCCGGTATGTCCTACCATATCCGTATTGGCATAGTTGAGACACACAAAATCAGCTTCACCTTTTTCGATCTCGGGGATGAGTTGGTCAGTGATCTCGACTGCACTCATTTCAGGTTGAAGATCATAAGTTGCTACTTTAGGTGAAGGCACCATGATTCTTTTTTCACCTTCAAATGGCACTTCCCTTCCACCGCTAAAGAAGAAAGTGACATGCGGATATTTTTCTGTTTCAGCGATACGAATCTGTTTCTTGCCATGTGCTTCCAACACTTCACCAAGGGTATTGGTAAGGTTGTCATTTTCAAAGATCACATTGACCTTTTTGAATTTTTGATCATACTGCGTCATCGTAGTATAGTGCAGTTGCAGTGGCTGCATGCCTTGTTCAGGAAATGCTTGTTGTGTCAATACTTCAGTGATTTCCCTGCAACGATCGGTACGGAAATTGAAACAGATCACTGCATCTCCATCTTTGATGGTTGCAATCGGTTGATTTTGATCATTCACGATAACAGTGGGTAGAATGAATTCATCTGTTGTTCCTTTTGCATAAGCCTGCTCTATTGCGCTTATTGCATTTGTTGCTGTGGGTCCGTTGGCGTGCACCAAACAATCATAAGCTAGTTTTACCCTTTCCCATCTTTTATCTCTATCCATGGCATAATACCTTCCACTTACAGAGGCAATGGTTCCTGCTGAATGCTGCAAGTGCGCTTCTAATTCTGTAACAAAACCCAATCCGCTTTTTGGATCTGTATCTCTACCATCGGTAAATACATGAATAAAAACCTCGGATAAATCATGGTTTTGACAGAGATCGCAAATAGCTTTCAGATGATTGATATGCGAATGAACACCACCATCACTTACCAACCCGATCAGGTGTAAAGCCTTTTTATGACTCTTTGCATAAGACAAGGTTTCTAAAAAAGTTGAATTATTGGCCAATTCCCCCGTCTTAACAGCTACATTGATACGCTGAAGCTCTTGATACACAATTCTTCCTGCACCCAAATTGAGATGCCCTACTTCACTGTTACCCATTTGTCCTTCTGGTAAACCAACATCTTCACCACAGGTAATTAATGTCGTATTCGGATATTGACGATATAATGCAGACACAAATGGAACATTTGCTTGTTGAATGGCATCAGAACTTGCGATTTTCCCTAACCCCCACCCGTCCATGATGACGAGAATAACTTTTTTATTCATATTAAAAAATGATGTGGTTTATAATTGCTCATTAGGCATTAACTTTAGCAGGTAACCTGCTCGAATTCAAAGTTGGCATGTTTTTGGCAAATTATAAGAGTGAATACAAAATAAACTGTATGAAAACATATCTTTTGACATTAGGTCTGGCGCTGTTAGCCATGTCTTTTGTGATACAGGAGAATAGTCTGGATCAGATTGTGAATGCGTTTAAAAAAGCTGATACTGAAGAAATCGGTCAATCTTTTGATGACTATGTAGACCTGAAATTCTTAGATAAAGCCGAGATCAAAAATATCAGTAAGAACCAGGCATCTATTGCGCTAAAAACTTTTTTCACCGAACATAAAATTACCGGCTTTGAAAAAGTGTCTAATCGTGATCTAGGAAGCACCACCTATTTAGCTGGTAAACTACTGACATCAGATAAGAGTAGTAAAGGCTATAATATTACGGTTCTGATAAAGCAGCAATCTGGCAAATTTCAGATCATTTCGCTTCGTATCAGTTAATTTACTTCGCATAATGATTAGCCCGTTGTTTTTCCGAGAGCAACGGGCTGATTATTTTAATGGGGTCTATGAATATATTTTAGTTTTGTAGTATGAATCATTTTGATGAACAGTTACAAGTATTGGTAATCGCTGCACTCAAAGAAGATATTGGCGAAGGCGATCATTCCACCTTAAGTTGTATTCCTCCGGATCAAAAAGGGAAAGCGGTTTTAAAGATCAAACAAGATGGTATACTAGCAGGGGTAGACGTAGCTAAGAAAATTTTTAGCATGCAGGATCCTTCTGCTGTGTTCGCAGCTCATAAAAAGGATGGAGATATCATGCACCATGGAGAAATGGCATTTGAGGTTAGTGCGTCCATTCATACCATTCTTTCCTGTGAAAGGCTCGTATTGAATTGTATGCAACGAATGAGTGGAATCGCTACACTCACTCGTCAATACACGGAATTATTAAAAGGATTCAACACTCGATTACTAGATACACGTAAGACTACTCCTAATTTTCGCTTGTTAGAAAAAGAAGCAGTTAGAATTGGTGGGGGAGTTAACCACCGCTTCGGGCTGTATGATATGATCATGTTAAAAGATAATCATATTGATTATGCGGGAGGTATTATAAAAGCTATTGATAAAGCATATGCTTATGTAACTCAATATCATCCACATTTGAAAATTGAAGTAGAGACAAGAACCTTGCAAGATGTAGCACTGGTATGTTCACACGCTACTGGTAAAGTATTCAGGATCATGTTAGACAATTTCACTCCTGAGCAGGTACAAGAAGCAGTTGAACTCATCAATGGTCGTTTTGAAACCGAAGCCAGCGGCGGTATCACGCTACAAAATATTCAAGCGTATGCTGCTGCAAATGTTGATTATGTAAGTGTGGGTGGACTTATTCATCAGGCCCAGAGCGTGGATCTGAGTCTTAAAGCTGTGATTGTATCATAAGGTTATTGGAAAATAAGTAGGTTTCACTTATCTTGTTACCTATCAAATGATGTTTTTTCGGTTTATACGCTTTCTTTACCCATGATGAGAAAATTACTCTCGGTATTATTCCTTTTATTGCTCCATGGGATCATCAATGCACAAACGCCCAAGGCTGATTCCTTAATTCGGGTATCCAAGACCATAGCAAAGGATAGTATCTATGTAAGTGTATTAAATCAAATCGCAGAAGAACTTTCTGATAAAGATGCAGATCAATCGCTGGATTACGCAATAAGAGCGAAAGATCAGGCAGTAAAGATCAAGGATGTACAAGGTTTAGGAAATGCACTGAATAATATGGGGTGGGCTTATTACCGTAAAGGTGATTACTCAAAGGGGTTTGATTATGCATTGCAGGCACTGCGCATCAATGACTCATTACAATTTCTTCCTCAACTTGCTATCTCCTATCGAAATGTTGGTGCTATTTATAACTCACAAGCGAAGTACCGAGAGTCCATGGATTATTTTCATAAAGAAATGAATATCCATGCCAAGTTGAATAATTCTTTAGGCGTTGGTAGAAGCTTGAACAATATTGCTTTCTCAGCTCATCGAGGAAAGATCAAAGATTCAGCGCTTATTTTCGGACAAACAGCTTTGGAACACAATTCCAAACTCGGAGATCAATACCTGATTGCATTTAGTTTGCGAACGCTGGGGGATGTGTATTTTGAAGAAGGGTCTGTGAATCGTTCTATCGATTATTTCCTGGCATCTTTAACGGCAGCAAGAGCAGCTAAAAGTAATTTCATCATTGAAACCTCTCTATATCGATTAGGAAAAGCGTATCAGCAAAAAAAACAGTGGAAGGAGTCTATCCAGTACTTAGAAGAAGCAATAGCCGTATCCAAAATATTGGGTGCTAAAGGCGAGCAAGCAACCATCCAGAAATTATTAGCTTATTCCTATGCGCAGATTGGCGATTATAAGAAGGCTTATGAATCTCAGGCTACACATATCGCATTGAATGATACCCTTTTTGAGGAAAGAAGTCGTGCCAGATTTGCACAAATGCAGGTTGCTTTTGAAACGGAGAAGAAGCAGGCCGAGATCAATCTTTTGAAAAAAGAAGATGAAGCTCAGAAAGAGAAGATTAGAGATCAACGTCTATATACCTTTTTATTGCTGGTGGTTGTGGGATTGGTTATGGCACTCTGGCTGGTATCATGGAGAAGAAACCAGTTCAAACAATTAGCGAATAAACAATTGCGATTGCAGAAAGCAGCTTTGGAAGAAGCGTCTTATCAGAAAGATAAAATATTCTCCATTCTTTCACATGATCTTAGGATGCCTATCGCCTCGCTCAGTGGCGTATTACAATTGGTAGATCAACAAAGTTTGTCGGATGAGGCTTTCGCTAAGATTAAACAAGCGTTAGGGAAACAAATCACATCGCTCAATACTACTTTGGATAATCTGCTGTTATGGTCTCGCAATCAAATGGAGGGTGTTAAAGATATTCAGGCAAGTGAATGCTCTTTGTATGATATTGTAGAGAATAACCGTCACCTGCTTACAAGTGCTGCTAATCAGAAGAGAATTGTTATACACAATGAGGTCTCCATCATGGCTAAAGTTTATGCAGATGTGCATCATGTTGATATCATTCTCCGAAACCTGCTTTTAAATGCACTTAAGTTCACGGAAGAGGGAGGTAGCATTACTATTCAGTGCCATGAAGAAGATGAAAAGGTCATACTGGATATTATTGATACAGGTATTGGTATGACAGAAGAACAGATGAAGAAATTATTTAAGATCAATACGCATTTTACAACTACGGGAACCAAGAATGAAAAGGGAGCCGGACTTGGGTTATTGTTGTGTAAAGAATTTGTAGAAGCCAATCAAGGAACATTATCTGTGAAAAGTGAACCCGGAAATGGATCTCAGTTTTCCGTTACTTTGCCAAAATCTAAGTATGTCTAAGAAATTTAAATCTGACAGCAACGGTTTTATCTTTAGTACCGATCCTAATTTTAAATTCCAACCGGAAAAAGAAGAAGAAACGGATACCCTGACTCCAGCTCAACAAGTTCTTCGTATTCTACTGGATAAAAAACAACGCGCCGGAAAATCCGTGACATTGGTTACCGGTTATATTGGTAAAACAGATGACTTGGAGCATTTGGGTAAACAACTTAAAAACTTTTGTGGCACAGGGGGTTCTGTAAAAGATGGTGAGGTGATCATTCAAGGTGATCAAAGAGAAAAAGTGTTACAGTGGCTGCTAAAAAACGGGTATTCAAAAACTAAAAAAATAGGGTAGGAGAAAATAGGCTTTGAGCCACGAGCTACGAGCTTTGAATGGTAGTCATAGATCGGTTAAAAGAAATACTTTTCATGTCCAAACGAATTATTTAATCTTTTAAATTCAATTTATAATGGCTCGTGGCTCTCAGCAGTAATACCGGACAACAGTGAGCATTGAACCATCAATTTCAAAGTTGGATATTCATGATTCAATATTGATGATTCATTCCGCTTCAAAACCTACTTTTCTATGGGTTCCATCACAGTAAGGTTTGTTGGATGATTGTCCGCACCGACACAATGCGGTAGTTCCTTGTTTGATCTCTTTTCTGCCGTCGCTGTGTGTGATCTCACAATCGGTGGTGATCAAAATGGGGCCGTTGGGTTTGATCTCAATGTTCATGATACTCGCAGCTTCTGATTGAACTTCTTTTGCACTACTCTTTTCACCTTCCGCATTCATAAAATAACTCAATGCGCCACTCGGACATTTTCTCACTTGTTCAATAATAGCATCGGTTGTGGCAGCTTCCATATTCACCCAAGGTTTTTTTGCGGGATCAAATACTTCTCTTAATTGGGTCCAACAAATTCTACTATGAATACAAGTATCCGGTTTCCATACAACAGTCACCTCATTATTGGTGTATTTGAAAGTGGATTTAGGCATACAGTGTGTTTGAATGTAAAAGGTACGGAAAAGAGAAAGAAGTCAAAATTAAAAAGTCAAAAGTCAAAATAAGTTGTTTGATCACTATGCTTTTTGATTTTTGACTTTTTAATTTTGACTTTAATAATCTATTTCCAGCTTCAATCGATCCCTTAGCTCACGAATAAGAGGATATTGTTCAGCAATACGTTCAAATCTTTGTTTGCTGTTCAGTTTTAAATGTATAGGTACATCTTCACGTTCTGTAGCTTCTACCAGTATATTGAAAGTGATAGCTCTATTGTTGAATGCATTGTGTAAGTGCTCAATCAGCATCATTCTTTCCTGTTCTACAAATTTTTGTGCTGTGAGGGCGGGAACTGTCACGGAGAAATGAATATCATCCTCAATCTGTAATTGAGCGATTTTGAAAGTGCTTACTGACGAATGTTTTTGTTGTTGCTCAAGTTTTTGTGTGTATTCATTCCAGCAAAGAGTCAGCTTTTCAATATTCAATACTTCTGCCTCTTTTACTTCTTCAATGGCATATTGGTCACCTACTTTTTCCCGTAATGCATCTAGCAAACTTTTTTTAGGCCCACCGGCAGGTATAGTAATTGGTTTAACTGTAGGCCGGGCCTGTGGAGGTGTTTGTTGTGTGGCTGTAGTCTTAACAGGTTGGGTTGATGTAACAGTTTCTGTCGCTGACTTCTTTTCTTCCTGTATCAATAACTTCGGCGAGGCATTATCTTGAATATTCTTTACCTGAATAGATGGAACTGTCTTTGTTCGAAAGGCTATCGGACCATCAAGTCGTTTTTTTTTAATGACTTGTCCGTTTTCAGTTGACAATTCAATGGCTTGTTGAAGGAAGTTCAGTTTGATGATGGCCAATTCAACATGTAATCGTTTATTACGAGCCATTTTGAATTGAATCTCTGCTTCATTCAAAATATTGAGTGCACTTACAAGATAAGAAAGGCTTGTATTGGCAGCAGTTTGAATATATTTTTCCTGTAAACCTTCTACAACGTCAAGTAGTGCTGCTGATTTTGGATCTTTACATACGAGCAGGTTGCGAATGAATTCTGCAAAACCATTCAATACCATATCTCCTTCAAACCCTTTACGGTTGATCTCATCGTACAACATCATGGCACCGGCCATGTCTTGCTTTTGCAGTGATTCCAGCAGACGGAAATAATAATCCTCATCCAGAATATTCAAATGTTCCAGCGTGTTCTGGTAAGTTAGTGTACCGTTGGTAAAGCTTACGATCTTATCCAGAATGCTCAACGAGTCGCGCATACAGCCTTCGCTTTTTTGAGCAATGACTTGTAATGCAGCTTTTTCTGCTTTAATGGATTCTTTTTCTACGATCTCCTGAAGATGTTCAACTGTGTCATTATTGGTGATGCGTTTGAAATCGAAGATCTGACAACGACTTAAAATCGTTGGAAGTATTTTATGTTTTTCTGTGGTGGCTAAAATAAAAATAGCATAGGAGGGTGGCTCTTCCAGTGTTTTCAGGAATGCATTGAAGGCACTGGTACTAAGCATATGAACCTCATCTACAATATAGACTTTGTATTTACCGGCCTGTGGTGCAAAGCGAACCTGTTCTACCAATGTTCGAATATCCTCGACCGAGTTATTACTGGCTGCATCCAGTTCATGAATGTTTAGAGAAGTGCCTGCATCAAATGATACACAACTGTTACAAGTATTACAAGCTTCGCCATCAGGAGTTGGATTGGTACAATTGATCGTTTTGGCAAGAATACGGGCACAAGTTGTTTTACCAACGCCTCTTGGCCCACAGAATAAGAAAGCATGTGCCAGTTGGTTATTCTTGATCGCATTTTTGAGTGTCGTAGTGATATGCGACTGCCCCACCACCGTACTAAAATTCTGTGGTCTATACTTACGCGCCGAAACGATGAATTTATTGTCCATATCAGTGGTGCAATATAAGTATAAGCCACGAGCTGTGAGCTACGAGCTGCGAGCAAAAAATGAATGTGTAAAAATTTATTATTAACTAGCTCAAGGCTCGTAGCTCATAGCTCGCAGCTATTTATATTCCATCTCCGGATGTCTTTCAAACGGTTTATTTCGATCGAAAATATAGCGGAAAGTGACCATGCGCCTGCTTTGGCTGCCTCCCAGGCTTTTGTAGATATTCAACATTTTTGGATTCCAGTCTCCGGCCCAACCCATTTCATATTCAAAGTACCAACCCTTGTTTTGGATCAGTAAACCACATTCATAGATCAAAAAACTATCAATACCCAAAGCCTGGTATTTAGGAACTACTCCAAAGGCCAATCCAGTCAAACGTTTACAAGTACCTCTGAATTTCATCCAGAGTAATTGTATTTTTTGCCACAATCCGAATTTTCCATTGAAGTGTTTGAAATACTGATTAATGTCGGGGATATTGATGAACATAGCAATGGGCTCTTCTTTGTAATAAGCAAACCATACCACACGTTCATCCATAATGGGTTTCATAGTGTTGAATAGTTTAATCACTTGTTCTTTTGTAATCTCTTTATTCTCTCCATGTTGGGCCCAGGCTGCATTGTATACGGTTGCAAAATCGCCGGCGTATTTATCTAGTTCTGATAATTTCACATGCTTCGCTTCATATCCCGGTTTGCCTTTAAATTTCGCATGTCTCTCAGGAAAACGTGGGGGTAATGGATCATCCACCTTCATCGAATAGTAATACTGATTATAGTAATTCTGAAATCCATATCCAGTAAAGAGTGATTCATAATAATCAGGATTGAATGACATACCATACATCGGTTCTTTGTCAAATCCTTCTACCATTAATCCCCACCACTTATCGCGATCACCATAGTTGATAGGGCCATCCATCGCTTCCATACCTTGTTCTTGTAACCATTGTTTAGCGGTATCAAATAACAAATTGGCTGTGGCCTGATCATGGATACAATCAAAGAAACCAATACCACCTGTAGGAAAGTCTGTTCCTTTATTAATGTATTTTGAACTGGTAAATGCAGCGATACGACCTACTACTTCTCCGTCATCAGTTTCAGCGATCCATCTTTTGGCTGTACCATATTTGAACTGTTTATTCTTTTCAGTGTCAAATACTGCTTCTACCTCATTATCCAAGGGTCTGATATAAGCAGGGTTGTGTTGGTTGAGTCGTGCACTTACTTCCAGAAATTCTTTTTTAGTAGCAGCATCATTTACTTCAATCAAATGCATGGTCACAGGTTTAAACAAAGGTAAGAAAGTAGTTGAAGTCCATCATTCAGTAATTCTACTGAACCTGAGAATCCTTATGATCGGAATAATTTTTTTGCCATTTTTTCATCATGCTTATAAATATCTCTTCTAAAATTCAATTCCCCATTTTTATCTACCCATGCTGTAAAATAAACAATAAATACCGGCACAGATTTTTTTAATGCCACCCATTTCTCTTTTTTCAGATGCATAGCACTGTCGATCTTATGATCATTCCAACTGCTATCATTTCTAAGTAGATAAGCAGCCATTTTTTTAGGTTCTGCAATTCGAATACACCCATGACTAAAACTTCTGTTGGATTGTGAAAAGAGGTTTCGATTGGGGGTGTCATGAAAATAGATATTGTAGTTGTTCGGGAAGAGAAATTTTACCAATCCAAGTGAGTTGCCAGGTCCGGGATTCTGTCTGATCACAGGTGTTTTACCCTCTTTTACGATCTCCATATTGTGTTTAGTAAGATAATCGGGATTTTTTTTCATCGCCGGAAGGATCTCACCTGTAACAATACTCTCAGGTACATTCCAATAGGGGCTGAATACTACATATTGAAGTTTGTCATTGAAAATCACGGTATTATTTGCAGAGGTACCTACAATAACACTAATATCAAATTGAAGTCGACCACTGTCATACACGTGCATCTTATATTCAGGGATATTTACCAAAATATAATTGGTGTCTTTTTCCGGAGGCATCCATCTTAGGCGTTCGAGATTGATCAAAATTTGACGTAGTCTTTGTTTCAATGGCACATTGAGTTCAGCGATCATCTTATTTCCAATAACGCCATCAACAGTCAGTCCCATTTTTTGCTGGTATTTCTTTGTGGCAATTACAAGGGCAGTATCAAATAAAGGACTTTCAATATTTTCCTCAAGATCCCCGATGATGTGTAAATGCTTTTTGATCTCTAAAAGTATGGCAGTAGAATCTCCACTGCGTAATGATTTTTGAAGTGTTGGGATAGCGTTCAGTGAATTTTGTTTTGCCAATACTGAGTATCGTTCTACATATCGCTGTAATTTTTTGTACTGCTCATTTTGCGGGGCATACGCTTCTTCATTTTTGTGAAGGATTGCTGAATCAAGTAATGCATGTAAGTCTATTTTTTTTCTGGGAATAAACCAGCCCAGTTCAGCTGCATCAATATCGCTTCCTTTGTACACTTTTGCTGCATAACGGAAGAACTGTCCTGTCAATAATAACTCAGTCTTTAAAATCAAAGAATCTACTTGCTTCTTTTTTTTACCGGATTCAATAAGTTGATTCAATAATTGCTCCATTTCGGGATGATACAAACTACTGTCTTCGAAACTGCTGATATAATTCAATTGCAGATTTCGGAAGTTAGATGCATGCTCTGTAAGCCCGGTACTATCAAACCAAGCATAAGCATAGTTTCGATCTTTATAAAAATCATTGAATTGTTGTGCATAATCCTGATAAGCATTGTTGTTTTTCAGGAATTGATCAAGTTCCAGACTATCCATGAACAGATCATTGAAAGAAGTAGCTACGGTAATGGATGTATCTCTGATAACAGGTTTTCTACTTCTGCCATTCTTGCAAGATTGTATCAGTAGGAAAGAAAGTGTGCAACAAAAAATGAAATACCTGCTCATGTAATGAATTTACAAAAGGAAGCGGTTTTAATGTTGATCTGTATCGAATTTTTTAGAAGAATTTTTTACCGTACGGATAAGAAAGTAGCGGCAACAATAGCTGCTGTTTCAGTTCGTAAGCGAGTATTTCCCAATGATACCGGTTGATAGGAATGTGTAAGTGCCAATTTAATCTCTTCCGGTGTAAAGTCGCCTTCCGGACCGATCAACATGAGAACAGAATCGGTCAGTGTAATTGATTGAATGGGTGTTTTTGCATCCTCTTCGCAATGAGCGATCAATTTTTGAGTGGAAGCGTGCTGTTGGATCAGTGTATTGAATTTTACAGGCTCATGTAAAACGGGCAACCAGCTTTGCTGACTTTGTAACATGGCCGAAATCAGGATCTGCTGCATCCTATCAAAACGAAAACGGGTGTGTTCGGTTCTTGTGCAGATCAATGGAATGATTTCTGTAACACCTACCTCGGTTGCCTTCTCCAAAAACCATTCGAAGCGACTGGCATTTTTCAGCAAGGAAACAGCGATACTTGTTTTTTTAACAGTAGCGGGGAACTGCTGTTCTGATTCAATAGTAACTGTACAATGTTTCTTGTCTTCGTGTGCTATGCGGGCAGTATATAATCCGCCTTTACCGTTGGTAAGTTGTAGTAACTCACCGGATCTCATTCTCAGTACCTGAATACAATGTTTGCTGGTTTCTTCACTTAGTTCGAACAAAGAAGAAGATGCTGCAACTGTTGATTCGTAAAAGAAAGGTAAAGCCATGACGAAAAAGATTATTCACAATTGACCATTCATCATTCACTTATTAAAAGGGAACGTCATTATCAAAACCTTCATCAAAATCTCCACCATTCATTTTACTTCCTTTCTGGATAAAGAGTTTGCCACCGTCAGGTTCAGTATTTGAGTTTGACAATGTACCCGGAGGTAATGGTCTGTAGTTGCCGGCTCCCATAAACTTGGAGTCATCGTTGGCCACTTCAAATTTCTGAATAGAAAGATTGGCTTTGAGGATGATATTTTCAAGTGAACCATTTCTGTGTTTCGCGATTCGAATATGGGTTTCACCTTTGGTGCTTTCGCCCATTTCATTGCTGTTCACTTCATAGTATTCAGGTCGGTAGATAAACATAACCATATCCGCATCCTGTTCAATGGCACCCGATTCACGAAGGTCACTCAGCTGAGGAATTTTACTTTCCTTTCTGGTTTCAACAGCACGACTCAACTGGCTCAATGCAATGATTGGAATACTCAATTCTTTGGCCAATGCTTTTAAACTTCGTGAAATGGTACTGATCTCTTGCTCACGATTTGAATTTCTATCCGCACTACCACTCATCAATTGTAAGTAGTCAATGATGATGAGTCCAACATTGTATTTGTTCACCATTCTTCTTGCTTTCGCACGAAACTCGAAGATGTTCAATGCGGCTGTATCATCAATATAAAGCGGAGCATTTTCCAATGCTTTGATACCCTTGTGCAATAGCTGCTCATATTCATGGTCTTCCAGTTTGCCTCTGGAAATTTTCTCCAAAGGAATTTCACTTTCAGCACTCAGGATACGTTGTACAAGTTGAGAAGCACTCATCTCTAAACTGAAAAATCCTACACCTACTGGTTTGATTTTATTCAATGCAGCATTTCTGGCGAGGTTCAGTGCAAAAGCGGTTTTACCTACGGAAGGTCTTGCTGCAAGGATGATGAGGTCAGTAGGTTGCCATCCATAAGTTACACGATCCAAAGTAGAGAATCCGCTTGGTACACCGGATACATCTTCTGTTTTGGTACGCAGTTCATCGATTCTATTGAGTGTTTTGGCCAATACGTTACCAACGTCCTCAAAATTCTTTTTTAAGTAATTGTTGGTGATGTTGAACATCTTGGTTTCGCTATCGTCTAATAGATCGAAAACATCTGTACTGTCTTCGTATGCATCACCAATGATCTCACCACTGATACGGATCAGTTCACGCTGAATAAATTTTTGTAACACAATACGGGCGTGCGCATCAATGTTTGCAGTAGAAACAACGGAGTTGGTGAGTTTTGTTACATAGTAAGGTCCACCAACGGCATCCAGTTGTTCTTTGAGTTTCAATTCTTCAACAACAGTGAGGATGTCGATGGGCATACTTTTTTGTTGTAAGCTTTGCATCGCTTTAAAAATGAGTTGATGCGCTTCAACATAAAAACATTCGGGTTTTATAATTTCTGTAACGGTATCAAAAGCGCTTTTTTCCAGCATGATAGCACCCAATACAGCTTCCTCCAGTTCTTTTGCCTGAGGAGGTACTTTTCCATATACCATTGTGCTAAGATCAATCGCGGGTTTTCTTCTTTTTCGGTCTTTATTGAGGCTAGTAAGATCCATTGTCGTAGTCAGTTCTTTGTTGGTTGTTAGTAAGATTCCTAATTCCTTCCTAAGTCATTTCCTGTGTTACGGAATTGTTACCTCGGCAGTTAGGGGGAGCGAATATGGGGTAGAAAATTGTCTTACTAAAATTTTTTTACGGCATTTTTCATCCACATCAATTCACAGTTCCACGCAGTTTATTCACCGCTCTATTCACACAAATTACTGAGGTTATCCCCCAAAATCAAAAGTTTTCCGACCAAACACACAGGAAATGCACAAAGGACTGTGTACAAAGAAATTTCAAAAAAATGGGGTTGAAGAAGGAGGAAAATCGTAATTGAGAAGCTATGAGCTTTGAGCTATGAGCTGCGAGCAATGGCTCTTTTTGCAACCAGATATCACAAGAATAAATCTATACTCAAGTTTTACCTACTGGTACTACCATCTCAAAAGCTAGTAGTTACAAGCTCGCAGCTCGCAGTTCATAGCTCAAAGCTTCTAGCTTATTATCCTTACTTTTACACCCCGAAAAGAGCAACCGAATATGACCATTAGTTACAATTGGCTGAGTGAATATCTCCCGAAAAGCATTGAACCTGAAGCACTGTCTAAAATTCTGACTTCTATTGGATTGGAAGTGGAGAGTCTGGAAGCTTATGAAAGTATCAAAGGCGGATTAAAGGGATTGGTAGTTGGTGAAGTTTTGACCTGTGAGCAACATCCCAATGCAGATAAACTAAAGATCACCACTGTAAATACAGGAGGAGAGACCCCTTTACAAATTGTTTGTGGCGCCGCTAATGTGGCTGTCGGACAAAAAGTGATCGTAGCAACGGTAGGTGCCACCATCTATCCGATGAATGGAGAACCTCTGACCATGCGTGTAGCCAAAATACGTGGCGTGGAAAGTCAGGGTATGATCTGTGCCGAAGATGAAATTGGTGTGGGTACCAGTCATGATGGAATTATGGTGTTATCACCTGATGCTATTCCCGGTACTCCGGCCGCATCATTATTTATGCCTTACAACGATTGGATCTATGAGATCGGACTTACACCCAATCGTATGGATGCCATGAGTCATTTAGGTGTGGCTAAAGATGTTTGTGCCTATTTGACCCATCATGAGCAGGAAACAAAACCTGTATCACCATTGGGTCAACCATTCAAAGCAGATACAAAAGATCTTTCCATAAAAGTAAAGGTTGAAAATCTGGATGCTTGTCCGAGATATGCAGGTGTTACTATTACCGGTGTTACGGTTAAAGAATCTCCTGATTGGCTAAAGAATCGTTTGCTGGCTATCGGACAAAGACCTATCAATAATATTGTTGATATCACGAATTATATTCTTCATGAAACAGGTCAACCCCTGCATGCCTTTGATGCTCACGCGATCAAAGGTGGGGAAGTAGTTGTTAAAAATTTAGTGGAAGGCAGCAGTTTCATCACATTGGATGATAAAGAAAGAAAGCTTTCTGCAGAAGATTTGATGATCTGTAATGGGGCAGGTGAAGGCATGTGTATTGCCGGTGTTTTTGGTGGAAGTAAGAGTGGTGTAACAACTGCTACTACAAAAATATTCTTGGAAAGCGCATGGTTTCATCCGGTAAGTGTGCGCAAAACATCATTGCGACATGGACTAAGAACAGAAGCTGCTACTCGCTTTGAGAAAGGCGTAGATATTTCCGGATGTGTGCAAGTATTACAAAGAGCAGCATTGTTGATCAAAGAAGTGGCAGGTGGTGTTATCGCAAGTGATGTGGTGGATATTTATCCTTCACCCAAAGACAAAACGGAAGTAGCAGTAAAGTACCACTACATTAAAAAGTTAAGTGGTAAGAACTATCATCCGGATAAAGTCAAAAAGATCCTGACAGCATTGGGTTTTGAGGTAATCAGGGAAGATATTGATGAACTGAAAGTGTCTGTTCCATATAATAAACCGGATATCAGTATTCCGGCTGACATCGTGGAAGAGATCATCCGTATTGATGGATTGGATAATATTGAAATTCCTACTTCAATTACAATCAGTCCGGCTATTGCAGCATCAGGTGTTAAGGAAGCATTGAAAGACAAGATTGCAGGATACTTGGTAGGATTGGGCTTTATTGAAATACTTACCAACTCCATCACCAACAGCAAATATTTTTCTGAGGAAGTACTTTCCGGTTCCGTTAAAATGTTGAACAATCTCAGTGTTGAACTGGATGTGTTACGTCCAACCATGTTGGAAACCGGACTTGAAACAGTTGCTTATAATTTGAACCGCCGAAATCTACACTTACAATTATTTGAATTTGGGAAAGTGTATGCAACAGATGGTATTGGTCAATATCGTGAAGAAGAACGTTTGTGTATTTACCTAACCGGACAATCACATGAAGCGGGTTGGAGAGGGAAACCAGGGGTTTTTGATATTTATCATGGGAAAGGTATTGCGCAAGCCATTCTACAACTAACAGGATTGAATGAACTTCAGTTTCAACCATCAGCCAATGATGCTGCGGTATTGGAATTGTATGTGGGTAAGCAAAAATTGGGAATCGTAACAGAGGTAGATAAGAAGAAGACTGCAGCATTTGATATCAAGCAAACAGTAGTATTTGTGGAGATCGATTATCTGTTGTTGACACAACTAGTAGCTCAACAGAAGATCACATACAAAGAGGTGAACAAGTTTCCAACCATGCAACGAGACCTTGCTTTGGTGGTGAATAGGAATACTACCTATGGTATGATCGAAGCGGTGGTAAAAAAATTAAATATCCCTCGTCTTAGTGGGTTGCGTTTATTCGATGTATTTGAAAGTGATAAACTGGGAGAAGGAAAAAAATCCATGGCCATCAGTTTTACCTTTACTGACGAAGAAAAAACACTTACCGATAAAGAAGCCGACAGCATGGTAGCCAAGCTGGTACAGGCTTTGGAGAAAGAAGTGGGGGCCGAGATCAGGAAATAGTGAGGAGTGAATAGTCAGTAGTGAGTTATAATACAAACTTCTCTACTCACTATTCACTGCTGACTACTCACTCTTCGTGTATAACAAGTGCACTAAAAATGTTGCAACCCCTAAAAATGAAACTATCTTAGAGAGATGTTAGATCTTGATCTGCACATAAAAAATATTCAGGATAAGCTACAGCAGTTGTTGCGTCATCAACAAGTGTTGGTGAAGGAGAACCAGCGATTGATGAAAGAATTGGAGAAAAGTAAACAGTTGTTATCGGAAAAAGAAGCTACTGTTGCAGCACTTCGTCAACAAATGGATGCCCTGAAACTGAGTACCACAGCGCAATCTCCGGAAGAAAAAGCACTATTGGAAAAGCGGATCAATGGATACCTGAAAGAAATTGATAAATGTTTAGCGCTTCTAAATACCTGATAACATGTCTGATTTAATTCCTGTCAATATTGTCATCGCCGACCGCAATTACCGTCTTCGTATTGAGCCCAAGGACGAAGAAATGGTACGTAAAACGGCCGGACTGATCAATGATAAGATTGCTGAATTCAAGACCAATCTGGCAGGGAAAGACATGCAAGACTATGTTTCGATGGTCTTACTCTGGTTTGCAACCGAACAAAACCAGAGTGGGATTGAATTGGTCAAATGGCAGGAAGCCTCACAAAAGTTGGCCGCTCTTGAACGTCAGCTCGATAAAGCCATGGAAGACGGAATATAATAGTCCATAGACCATAGACCATGGTCCATAGACTATAAGCTATGGACTATTCTAAACAGATTTCACTTTTCTTCTACGTATTTAATTATCTTCGCTTCTATCCGTTTACTCATTATGGTAAATTGTGATGTGTTATTGTGAATCAATGATTTTGAACTATTTAAAAAACGAACTACAACATGGACCAGACGCTAGTCTTGATCATAGCCGCAGCTGTGGCACTCATTGTGGGATTGATTGCAGGGAAATTGATCTTTGCTAAAAACACCCAAAAACAAGTTGATGAAGCCAATTTACAGGCACAAAACATTCTGAAAGAAGCTGAGCTAAGGGCTGAAACCATTAAAAAGGAAAAGCAACTCGAAGCCAAAGAGCGCTTTGTGCAGTTAAAGGCTGAGCATGAGCGTGAAGTGAATGAGCGCAATCGCAAGATCAGTGAATCAGAGAATCGTGCGAAACAGAAAGAGATATCGATCAATCAGAAAGAAACTGCATTAGATAAGCAGATCAAAGAAAATGAGGCCATCAAAGAAAACCTCAATCGCCAGATCGAAGTAGTTAACCTGAAGAGAACTGAACTTGAAAAGCATCAGGAAGAACATATCCGTCGATTAGAAAAAATAGCCGGACTGAGTGCGGAAGAGGCAAGAGCGCAGTTGGTTGAAAGTCTTCGTCAAGAGGCACAAACAAGAGCACTTACGCTGCAGCAAGAGATCATTGAAGATGCGAAGCAGAAGGCAAATAAAGAAGCCCGTAAGATCGTAATTCAAACTATTCAACGTACTGCTGCTGAGCAGACCATTGAAAACACTGTTACTGTATTCAATCTGGAAACAGATGAAATCAAAGGTCAGATCATTGGTAGAGAAGGTAGAAATATCCGTGCTATTGAAGCTGCAACGGGCGTAGATCTGATTGTAGATGATACACCTGAAGCTATCATTCTTTCTTCATTCGATCCTTTGAGAAGAGAGATCGCAAGATTGAGCTTACAGCGATTGGTGGCTGATGGAAGAATTCACCCCGCTCGTATTGAAGAAGTGGTAGAAAAAACCCGACGTCAGTTAGAAGAACAGGTAATGGAAATAGGAGAGCGTACGGTGATTGAAATGGGTATCCATGGATTGCACAAAGAACTGATTCGTATCGTTGGAAAAATGAGGTTCCGTTCTTCTTACGGACAAAACCTGTTGATGCATAGCCGTGAAACTGCCAATCTCTGTGGCATCATGGCAGCTGAATTGGGTATGAATCCAAAGTTGGCTAAGCGAGCAGGTCTGTTGCACGATATCGGAAAGGTTCCTGATGAAGAAACTGAACTGAGCCACGCATTGTTGGGTGCTAAGCTTGCAGAGAAATATGGTGAGAATCCGGCGGTGGTCAATGCTATTGGCGCACACCATGATGAAATGGAAATGTTATATGTGATCTCTCCGATCGTACAGGCTTGTGACGCTATCAGCGGTGCTCGTCCGGGTGCGCGTCGTGAGATCATGCAACAATATTTACAGCGCATCAAAGACCTTGAAAATCTGGCCTTGGCCTATCAAGGTGTTGAAAAAGCCTACGCTATTCAGGCCGGAAGAGAGTTGCGTGTGATCGTAGAAGCAGAAAAAGTAACCGATGGGGATAGTGATAAGCTCAGCTTTGAAATCGCTCAAAAAATTCAAACCGAAATGACCTATCCCGGTCAGATCAAGGTTACAGTGATACGTGAGAAGAGAGCGGTGAATGTAGCGAGGTAATAAGCTATGAGCTGCGAGCCTTGAGCTACGAGCTTGGATATATTTTGATTTTAAACCACCTTGGATTTCGAGGTGGTTTTTTTGTTGATTTATATTGATTAGTGCACTCCGTATCTACCGTATAGGTATGGGGTACTTTGCGGTCAAATATATTGGCGATGAAAGATTTTAAACGTCTTAAGGTATGGCAGCAAGGAATGGAAATTACCCTCCTATGTTATGAATTGGTTAGAGCGTTTCCAAAAGAAGAAAAATATGGATTGATTAGTCAAATAACAAGATCTGCAAGTTCTATTCCAGCGAATATAGCGGAGGGAAGTAGTAGAAAAAGTGATAAGGAGTATGCCCATTTTCTACAAATTTCACTTGGGTCTTGTTTTGAACTTGAAACACATATTCTATTGGCTGAAGTGCTTAATTTTGGAGTCTTAAATACAAGAAAATCAATACTTTATAAAATTGACGAAGAGCAAAAGATGCTAATAGGATTCATTAATAGATTAACCAAGTAAAGCTCATGGCTCAAAGCTCGCAGCTCAAAGCTCAAAAACTTTTGGAGAATCCCGCCCTCATCCTTACCTTTGCCGTCCGCAAAAATTAAATGTTATGAACGCAGCAGTTCAGTTTGTACACGAGCAGTTAACGGTTAAGAAAGAATATCCTAAGTTCAAAGCAGGTGATAATATCACTGTTAACTATAAAATTATTGAAGGTGGTAAGGAGCGTATCCAGAGCTTCCGTGGTGATGTGATCAAATTACAAGGTAATGGAGCTACTGCTTCTTTTACTGTACGTAAGATCTCTGATGGAGTAGGTGTAGAGCGTTTGTTCCCTATTCTTTCTCCAAACATCGACTCTATCGTTCTGAATAAGACCGGTAAAGTACGTCGCGCTAAATTGTATTACCTGCGTGAGCGTAGTGGTAAGAGTGCACGTATCAAGGAAAAAAGATTCTAATCTTCATAACCCTATTTATAAAAGCGGAAATCGAGAACATCGGTTTCCGCTTTTTTTATGGATCTATCGGTCAAATAATTATCCATAAACTTTGGTGTTAAAATAGATAATTCACTATTGTTTTACCTTACCTTTGATATCCTCAAAACATATTTTATGGGTAATTTAGGATTTCAGGAAATTTTATTGATCGCAGTGGTGGTACTGGTATTGTTTGGTGGTAGAAAGATCCCCGAATTCATGCGTGGATTGGGAAAGGGTATTCGTGAATTCAATGACGCCAAGAACAACGTGAAGAAAGAACTGGAAGAAGGTATCAAAGAAAAGGACCAGGCTGCACAATAGTTTTTCACTCAAAAAGCCTTTTAGCCTTTGTTTCGTTTTAGCACAATCAAAGACTATCATAAAGCATTACAGAACGGCCAAACCACCTGTGTGGAGGCCGTTCGTTTTTATGTGGATAGGATAGCGCAAGACCAGCATCTCAATGCATGGTTGGAAGTATATGCTGATGAAGCATTGCTAAAAGCCGCTCAATTGGATGAAGAAAGACAATCAGGTAAATCACTATCTCCTTTGCATGGGGTAGTGGTTGGATTGAAAGATGTGATCTGTTATAAAGATCATCAGGTGAGCGCCTCTTCTCGTATTCTGGAGAACTTCGTTTCTGTTTACAATGCCACCGCCACACAAAAACTTTTGGATGCAGGTGCCATCATCATTGGCAGACAAAATTGCGACGAGTTTGCTATGGGCAGCAGTAATGAACATTCTGCTTTCGGTCCGGTAAAAAATTCTTTAGACCCTACTCGCGTTCCCGGTGGATCTTCTGGGGGCTCTGCTGTTGCTGTTCAAGCCGGTCATTGTATGATTAGCCTTGGAAGTGATACAGGAGGCTCTGTTCGACAACCCGCAGATTTCTGTGGTATTATCGGATTGAAGCCTGGCTATGGCAGGATATCGCGCTATGGCTTAATTGCCTATGCATCTTCCTTTGATCAGATTGGCATTTTCGGAAAAAACATTGAAGATGTTTCACTCATACTTCAAACCATTGCCGGTGCAGATGATTTTGATAGTACTGTTTCTCAATTACCGGTACCCGATTATACTGCTGCAATTGATAGAATAGGCGATCAACCGAAAAGAATCGCTTATTTCAAAGAAGCCCTGGATCATCCCGGTTTAGACCCCGCAATCAAAGAGGCGACAGAAGGCTTTATCAAAAAATTAACAGCCCAAGGACATATTGTGGAAGCCGTTGATTTTGAATTGCTTGAGTATGTAGTTCCTACTTACTATGTTTTAACAACCGCAGAGGCTTCCAGCAATCTTTCACGCTTTGATGGGGTGAGATTTGGGCACCGATCGGCTCAACCCTCCAATGATCTTACAGACTTTTACAAACACTCCAGAAGCGAAGGTTTTGGGAAGGAAGTAAAACGTCGGATCATGTTGGGCACATTTGTTCTTAGTGCGGGCTACTATGATGCCTATTTTACTAAGGCTCAGCAAGTTAGAAAGAAATTACAACTACTCACGGATACTGTTTTTGCTTCTTACGATGCCATCATATCACCTACTGTACCTGCGCCTGCTTACCGTATTGGTGAACTACAGAATGATCAGCTGGCTATGTTTTTAGGGGATATCTATACGGTATTCGCTAACCTGGTCGGAATTCCTGCTATTTCCATTCCTTTGTTCCAACACCCCAATGGTATGCCCTTTGGCCTGCAGATTATGACTTCTCAAAACGATGAGGTATCTTTGCTCCGCCTTTCAAAACAGTTTTTGGAACTGTCTGAGTAGTAGACCCACTGTTTTGAGCAAAACCCAACTTACTGCAACCCATTACTGAACTTATTGATAATTAAAGGATTTGATCACATGAAGTGGTTTGGTATCAGCATACAAAGTCATATCAGCACCAGCAAAGCATTGTTGGTCTGCTTTGCTTTTGTGGCAGGTTCATTGGGAATGATGTCATTTAGAGCCGCCTATATTGGTTCATCTGTCGCAGGTAACGATTCTACCTTGAATGACAAGAGTGGCTTCAAAAGCTTATTTACAGCGCAAAAATTTGATGCTTCTAAGCCTTATGAAGCTCAACTGAATCCAAGAGCTGTGGCATTCGTGCAAGAATATGTTCGTAAAAATGGGGAAAGCATCGAGAAAATGAAAAGCTGGGGTAAACCCTATTTCGATCTCTATGACAATGTACTTACTGTTTATGGTCTGCCCAAAGAAATGAAATACCTGAGCGTGATTGAAAGTCATTTGGGCTCGAATGTGGTATCATGGGCTGGGGCTGCCGGTCCTTGGCAGTTGATGCCTTATGAAGCAAAACGTTTTGGTTTGCGCGTAGGTGCTGTAGATGAAAGATTGGATTACTATAAAAGCACTCACGCAGCTTCAAAACTGATGCGCGAATTGTATGCGGAATTCAATGATTGGCTTTTGGTTGTGGCAGCTTACAATGCCGGTGCCGGAAGAATTAAACAAGCGATCAGAAAATCAGGTAGCCGAGATTTCTGGGATCTTCAATATCATCTTCCTGAAGAAACACGAAATCATGTTAAGAAATTCATTGGCACCCATTATGCATTTGAGGGCAGTGGTGGTTGGACAACCATGACTGCTGCAGAAACGGAACAAAAAAAGGCCTCTTTACAAAGCACGGAAACTGTTCAGTTGACAGTGGATGAACTCAATAATTCAACTGTTGTTGAAATTACGGGTAGGTATAATTCTCTCATCGTATCCAACGCACTTTTAATGAACTTGAATCAGTTCAATCGTTGGAATCCCAATTTTGATAAGACTTTAGCGGAAGGCAAGAAATATGCTATGCGAATTTTGAAAGACAAAGAGCAAGTGTTTCAAGCTAAAAAACAGCAGTTACTGATGGAGTCTGTAAAATCACTATTAGAAAGTGCATCTGCTTCGAAATAAGTTCAATAATCATCCTTCGAGTACCCTTCTGATTGCCGCTGCTTTTAACAAACACTCTTCGTATTCTTTTTCCGGGTCACTATAAAAGGTAATACCACCACCGACTTGATATCCGAGATACTGATTACTACTATTATAAAGAATACTTCTGATGACTACGTTAAAATCAAAATCACCGGACGGACTAATATAACCTACTGCACCAGAGTACAATCCTCTTTTACTTTGTTCGTATTGTTCGATCAGTTCCATCACTCTTTTTTTGGGAGCACCCGTCATACTACCCATAGGAAAGCAAGCTTTGATAATATCAGAGAAACGGTAGGAAGGATTGAGATCTCCTTCAACGGTTGAGATCATTTGATGTACCTGCGGGAAACTGTAAATACCAAATAGCTCTGTTACTTCGACGGATCCTTGTTGGCAAACCTTACTAAGATCATTACGAACCAGGTCTACCACCATTACATTTTCACTTTTATCTTTCTCACTGTTCTGTAATTGCTCGATCAATTTTTGATCAGCTTCAGGATCTATGTGATTACGCGGAATAGTTCCTTTGATAGGCTGAGATAATAAGCGATCACCTTTTTTCTGTAAAAATCTTTCCGGACTTGCACAGAGCAAGTATTTATCAATAAGCCGATAATAACAGGCAAATGGGTTGGGTGAAACTTTGGTGAGTTGTAGGTACAAGGATAAAGGCTCAATGTCAATACCTGTTGCATAGAACTCCTGACAATAATTGATCTCATAACAATCACCTCGTTGAATATGCTGTCTGAGTTGTTGAATGGTAGCGATATATTCTTGCTTACTCATTCTGGGTTTAACAGCAACCGCAGGTTGTGGATCATTCAAAATAGAAGGGGTGGCTTTGATGGATTCATAGATACTCGAAGCATCAGAACCATCGTAAACATCTATTTGGAGTGTCTGATCTTTAAAAGAAATAACCAGTGCCGGTACAAAAAAGAAAAGATCAGGAAACTGAATACCATCTGTATGTTCAGAACTAAGGTTTTCAATTTGATTTTTAATATCATACCCCAGGTGACCAAAAATCCATTTGCCTGTATGGGTATGGATAAAATCATCCAATGTATTCAATGTAGCATTCGAAGGTATTGCTGCAGTGGCACCACAAGCCAACATACATTCAACTACTGAAGCAGAACTTTGATATTGATGGTTGTCCAGAAAACAACAAATGTTGAACTGATTTGCCCAATTCAACATTTGCTGCTTGATTTTTTTACTATCTGTTATAGAGAAAGTATAAGTGATAGACCGCTTATTTAAGCCAATTAAAAATCATCGTCGTCATCATCATCGAAACCGCCGGCTTTATCATCAAAGAGATCGAATTCTTTGAAATCTTCATCCAATCCAAAGTCATCATCGTCTCCTTTCTTTTTTGCACCACCGGTCGCTTTCTTTCCTTTGCTTTTAGGAATATCAAATTCATCGAAGTCAGGATCCCAATCATCGTCTTCATCTTCTGATTTTTCCCAATCATCAGATTCATCATCAATATCATCTTCGTCTTCATCATCGTCATCAGATTTTGATTTCTTAGACGAAGATTTAGATGCGGTTTTTTTGGAAGAAGCTTTGAGATCCATCTCATCATCATCATCATCTTCCAAATCATCATCATCGTCTTCCATTTGCTTCTTGCTTTTTGGAGACGGTTTCTCGTCAGCATTTTTAGGTGCTGCTTTTTTCGGGGTGGAGGATTTTTTATCCTTATCAGATCTTGCTGCCATATTTCCAATAAGATTAACTGCGTAAAATTTCAACGCAAATTCTGATTAACCAAAAAAATTTTTTTGTTACAAATGCGATGCCACAAACTAAATGGCTACAATCTGTTCTCTGCCTGGTCCGTTTGAAACATATTTAACAGGTGCACCAACATATTTGTTGATGAAATCGATATAAGTTGTCATGGTTTCAGGTAAAGAACTTGCCTCTTTAATGCTGCTGCTGTCTATTTTCCAGCCGGAAAAACTTTTCCAAACTGGGTCAATATCTACTCCAGACATCTGGAAAGGGACTTCTGTATGTTCCTGACCATTAATTTTATAGGCTGTACAAACATTTAAAGTATCAAAGCTATCCAGCACATCCGCTTTGGTCATGATCAATTGTGTTACACCATTGATCATACAAGCAAATTTCAGTGCTACCAGATCAATCCATCCACAACGACGCGGACGTCCGGTGGTTGCGCCGAATTCGCTACCGATTCTTCTTAGTTCTTCACCGGTTGCATCATTTAATTCAGTCGGGAAAGGGCCACCACCCACACGGGTGCAATAAGCTTTGGTTACACCCAATACTTCATTGATCTGTTTTGGCGAAACACCTAAACCAGTACAAACACCTGCAGAAATCGTATTGGAAGAGGTTACAAATGGGAATGTGCCAAAATCAACATCCAGCATACTTCCCTGAGCACCTTCCGCCAACACTTTTTTACCCTCTGCCAGACTTTTATTGATAAAATATTCGCAATTGATAATATTCAAGGTTCTTAAAAACTCAATGGCTTCAAAGAATTCTTGCTCAGATGCAGAAATATCTTCTGTAAAATTAAAATTGTTCAGTAGGGTCTGGTGCTTGGCACGTAGTTCTTTGTATTGGGTATCAAATGAAGGGCTTAAAATATCGCCTACTCTCAATGCATTTCTTCCTGTCTTATCCATGTAAGCAGGTCCGATTCCTTTTAAAGTTGATCCAATTTTAGCATCACCTTTTTGTAACTCTGATGCCTTATCCAAAGCACGATGGGAAGGAACGATGAGATTGGTTCTTTGTGAGATGAATAAATTCTTACGCACATCAATACCATAAGCAGCTACCGCATCACACTCGCGCTTTAATGTTACCGGATCAAGTACTACACCGTTACCAATAATATTAATAATATGTTGATGAAAAATACCTGAAGGTATCTGGTGCAACACCATTTTTTGTCCATTCACATATAAGGTATGTCCTGCATTCGGACCGCCCTGAAAACGGGCAATGATATCATATTTGGGTGCGAAGTAATCAACGATCTTTCCCTTACCCTCATCACCCCACTGTAAACCCAGTAAAACGTCCACCATAAGTTTGCTTTGAATCGCGGCAAAAATAGGAGATAGTTTGGGGTTTTGGGAAGAATATTTTTAGGGGTAGGAAGTTGACAGTTGTTAGTTGACAGGAAAACCATTCTTTCTATCAACTGTCAACTAATATCTGTCAACTCTATTGTCATTTCTCACTTTCCGTATCAAATCGATCCACACGCTGAATACCGTTGAGGGATTTTAGTCTGTCGACCAATTCTTCTAACTCTTCTTTATCGTGTACAAATATTTTGATAGTTCCTTCGAATAAACCTTCACTGGATTCAATGGTTAAACCTGCAATGTTGATCCGAAGATCACCGCTGATGACGTTTGTAATTTTATTGACTACACCCACATCATCCAAACCAATGATCTTGAGTCCTGTCAGGAAGGATATCTCTTTATTTTTAGCCCATTTGGTCTTCACCACTCTGTGACCATAATTGGCAAGTAGTTGTGCGGCATTCGGACAACCGGTTCTATGAATGATCAGTCCTTTGCCGGTACTTACAAAACCAAACACATCATCACCCGGAATCGGGTTGCAGCATTTGGCCAATGTGTACATGATCTTATCACTGCTTTCGCCAAAAATGATCAACTCCGATTCTTTCTTACTATACGTTTTTTGTATTGGATCTGTGATGATCTCCTGAATAACAGGTTTGGGTTTCGGAATCTCTATTTTATCACCTAAAACCTGAAAATCTTTTAACTCTTTCAGATCCAGAACTTTCGTGGCAATTCGATAATGAAGATCAAGCGATGATGGGAGTTTATAAAATTGAACCAGTTCTTCGATATTATACTGACTATACGCCGCACCCATACTTTCCAGTTTTCTTTGGAGCAGGTATTTCCCATCTTCTGCTACTTTTCTCTTTTCTTCACGAAGAGCATCTTTGATCTTATTTCTTGCTTTGGCCGTTACCACAAAACCCAACCAGTCTTCGGATGGCTTTTGTTTATTACTGGTAATGATCTCAATTTGATCACCGCTTCTTAATTTATGACTGATCGGAACCAGTTTGTGGTGTACTTTGGCGCCAATACATTTACTACCGATAGCAGAGTGAATGGAAAATGCAAAATCAAGCGCCGTACTTCCCATCGGAAGCATTTTGACTTCTCCTTTGGGTGTGTACACATAAATTTCTTCTGCAAGGAATGAGGTTTTGAAATCTTGTAGGAAATCAACACCTTCAGTATCCTGTGTACTCAATACTTCTCTGATTTGACCAAACCATTTATCGAATCTGTCTTCTTCATTATTCCCTTCTTTGTATTTATAATGAGCTGCCAGACCTTTTTCCGCGATCTCATTCATACGTTTCGTGCGAATCTGTACTTCTACCCATTTGCCCTGAGGTCCCATTACAGTGGTGTGTAAAGCTTCATAACCGTTACTTTTTGGGTTACTGAGCCAATCACGCAAACGTTCGGGAGAAGGCATATACTCATCAGTGATCATGGAATATACTTTCCAGCAATCTTCTTTTTCTTTTTCGGTAGGCGAATCCAATATCACACGAATGGCGAAGAGATCATATACCTCTTCAAAAGCCACTCCCTTCTTTTTAATCTTGTTCCAAATGGAGTGTATACTTTTTGGACGACCATAGATTTCAAAATTGAAATTGGCTGCCTGCATTTTCTCTTTTATCGGACGAATAAATTCATTGATGTATCGTGTTCTTTCTCTTTTGGTCTCTGCGAGCTTCTTGGCAATATCCCGATAAGCTTCCGGTTCCATGTATTTCATGGACAGATCTTCCAGCTCGGTCTTGATATTGTATAATCCCATTCTGTGTGCCAACGGCGCATATACCCAAACTGTTTCCGAAGCGATCTTCAATTGCTTTTCACGCTTCATGTGATCCAAAGTTCGCATGTTGTGCAATCGGTCTGCTAGCTTGATCAGGATCACTCGTGGATCATCAGTAAGTGTTAAAAGGATCTTCTTAAAATTCTCTGCTTGTTGAGAAGTATTGGTATCCATCACGGTAGAGATCTTAGTCAAACCATCTACAATTCTTGCGATCTCTGTTCCGAATTCTCTTTCAATATCTTCCAGTGAAATATCCGTGTCTTCAACCGTATCATGTAATAATGCGCAAATGGTACTTCTCACACCAAGTCCGATCTCTTCCACGCAAATCATGGCCACAGCAATTGGGTGAAGGATATAAGGCTCGCCGCTTTTTCTGCGCATGGTCTTATGTGCATCAGCAGCCATTTGAAAGGCATGACGAACCAGTTCCTTATCTCCTTTTTTGAGTTTAGATTTCAGACTTCGTAAAAGGGCACGGTAATGTCTTAATATTTCATTTTTTTCCTGATCAGGGTTCAGGTTATAACGAGGTAAAACCACCTCCGCAGTAGTATCTTTCGCTTGCTCCATATCTGAATACGAATATACGGATAGTCTTTGGTCCTTGGTTCATAGTCCATGGTTGATGGTACATAGTTGGCATATGGTTCATGGCTAATAGTAGGAAAATAAAAATGTAAAATTGCAACTTGCATTTATCTAATTGAAAAAAGCGATTAGCCATATGCTATGAACTATATGCTATGGCCTATACGCCATGGACTATGGACCATCACCATGAACTCCCTCAAAAATTACAGCATCGGTAAACACTGCCCGGCCTTTGTTGTTACCTTTGACAGCTGTCATGACTGAAACGAGTAAAAAGAAGGTATTTGATTTTTCCTTGCTGGGCAGGGTATTTCATTTTGTAAGGCCTTACAGAGGCATGTTCTATCTCAGTTTGGTATTAGCTGTAGTAATGGCTTTGTTTGCGCCTATCAGACCTTATTTGATTCAGCTGACAGTTGACAAGGCAACCGGTAAAGCCATTCATATTCCCGCTTGGTTAGAGTCGGTTCTTTTCAATACCGATCTCTCCGACGCCAGTCGATTCATCATTGCTGTAACACTCTTTCAGATCGTATTCCTGGTGGTGGAAACTTCCATTCGTTTCATCTTTAGTTTTATGACGGCATCCATGGGACAGCATGTGGTAAAAGACATGCGTATTGCTGTTTACAAAAAGATATTGGGACTGAATCTTCGTCAGTTCGATAAAACGCCGATAGGTACACTTACTACCAGAACCATTGATGACATTGAAAGAATCAATGATATTTTTTCCGATGGACTCATTCCCATTATCGCGGATCTTCTTACGATTATTATTACACTCGCAACCATGTTCTGGATGGATTGGCGATTGACACTCATCAGTCTGGCTCCGTTTCCGATCATGATCATCGCAACTTACTACTTTAAAGAGAGTGTGAACAAAAGTTTCATCAAAGTGCGAAATGCAGTGGCGAGTCTGAATGCATTTGTTCAGGAGCATATTACTGGAATGCAGGTAGTGCAAGCATTTGCAGCGGAAGACCGGGAGATGAATAAGTTTAAAAAAATCAATGCTGAACATCGTAATGCGAATATCAAAGCCATTTTTGCTTACTCTGTTTTCTTTCCGGTAGTGGAAGTAGTGCTGGCACTTAGTACCGGATTACTGGTTTGGTGGATCGCCGGGAAATCATTGGATGCGGGTTTGTTAATGGCTTTTATCCTATACCTGAATCAGATATTTCGTCCGTTGCGAGTGATAGCGGATAAATTCAATGTACTACAAATGGGAATGGTGGCAGCTGAGCGTGTATTTAAAGTGTTGGATAATACAGATGAACTCAGTGCAACTGATCAAGGTAGTTTTCATCCTACTGTTGTGAAAGGTGATATTGATTTCGAACAAGTGTCGTTTGCTTATGTAGATGAAAATTTTGTACTAAAAAATGTCAGTTTTCGTGTAAAAGCAGGAGAGACAGTAGCATTGGTTGGACATACCGGCAGTGGTAAAACATCGATCATTAGTTTGCTGAATAGATTGTACCATATTCAACAAGGTGTGATCAAAATTGATGGGGTAAATATTAATGAATATGATATTGATCGATTGAGAAAAAGTATGGGTGTAGTGTTGCAAGATGTTTTTCTTTTTTCGGGTTCAGTCATGGATAATATTACACTTCGAGATCCGGCAATCACTAAAGAGCAAGTAGTGGAAGCTGCAAAGATGATTGGTGTACATGATTTCATCATGCAATTGCCCGGGGGATATGATTATAATGTGATGGAAAGAGGCAGCACACTCAGTTTGGGACAAAGGCAATTGTTATCGTTCATACGAGCATTGTTATACAATCCTTCCATTCTGATCTTAGATGAAGCCACATCTTCTATTGATACAGAAAGTGAAATGCTGATCGAAAAAGCCATAGATAAACTCATCTCAGGGAGAACGTCTATCGTGATCGCTCACAGACTTTCTACCATTCGCAAAGCGGATAAAATTATAGTGCTGGACAAAGGGGAGATCAAAGAGATTGGTAGCCATGATGAACTCTTGCTCATGGGCGGATTTTATGCTAAATTGCATGAGATGCAGTTTGAGAAAAAGAAGACTGCAATAGTAGGATAATGTCTTCCCAAAAAAATAACACACCCGATGCCTCAAAAAATGTTGTGAAAGAATCACAGCCTGTCTATGGTTTTGTTACAAAATCTCCGGAAGAAAAAATACTAGACTTGATTAATCGATCAGATATGGAAAAGCTTCAAGCTTTTACCAGAATGTTAAAGCGAAATGCTACACTCAAAAGGGCAAAAGTACTGCCTTCCCAAAATGATTCAACTCTTTAAGTGATCTGTCATGGATGTATTAGATGAAGAATTTATAGCATTTTGGAGAGCCTTGAATGGGTACAACGTAAGGTATATTATGGTGGGAGGGTTGGCCACTTTTTTTCACGGATACAATAGGGTTACTCAGGATGTTGATATGTGGATTGATGATACGCTAGAAAACAGGCAAAATTTGAGACAGGCATTTAAAGCGTTAGGGTATGGTGATTTGGCTTCTTTAGAAACAATGGAATTTGTTCCGGGATGGACAACCTTCTTTGCTGCAGGGGTAGAATTGGATATTATGACATCTATGAAGGGGCTTGAAGAAGAAAGCTTTACTGTGTGTTATGAAAACGCGGCAATAGCAGAAATCGATGGGGAGAAAGTTCCTTTTTTACACATTAATCACCTGATATCCAATAAGAAAGCTGTAAATCGGCCCAAAGATCAAATGGATGTTTTACATCTGGAAGAAATAAAAAAACTCAAAGAAAAAACAGATCAGTAGACGAACTAATCTTTTCCTTTTTTTTCTCCTAAATCATTTACACTTTTCACCCCCTTTACCCCTATCTTTGCCGCAAATTTCGAGACAGGTATGGCCCGCATGAGTGTAAAATCTTTACTGGTAGCGACTTTCAGCCTTTTCACATTGCTGTTTTCTACTTTTTCATATGCCAATGAAACGCCTCAGACTGCAGCCGCAGGTCATGGCGAAGGCGACTTTAATGTAACTGAGACCATTCTCGAGCACATTAAGGACGATCATAGCTGGCATTTGTGGGGTCATACAACCCTTCCTTTGCCTGTGATTTTGTATTCAGACAAGGGTTTGGAAGTGTTCTCCTCCGCAAAACTGATGGATGAGCATCATGAGCCGGCCATGTATGCAGGTAATTATAATTACAAGACCATTGAGGGTAAGATCAAAGTGGTGAACTCGGATGGTTCTATTGACGAAGCTGCTACAGCCAAAGTGTGGGATTTTTCTATCACTAAGAACGTAGCATCTTTATTTGTGTCGATCCTGATCTTGTTACTGGTATTCTTAACCGTAGGTGGCGCTTATCGTAAAAGAGGTGTGAAATCTGCACCCAAAGGGTTGCAGTCATTCATGGAGCCGATCGTATTATTTGTACGCGATGAAGTGGCAAAGCCAAATATTGGTCACAAGTACGCTAAGTACATGCCTTTCTTATTGACCATTTTCTTCCTGATCTTGATCAATAACTTTTTAGGATTGATTCCATTCTTCCCGGGTGGAGCGAATGTGAGTGGAAATATTGCCTTTACGATGACCTTGGCAGTATTTGTATTCATCGTGGTGAACCTGAATGGTAATAAAAGTTATTGGGAGCACATTTTCTGGATGCCCGGAATGCACTGGAGCATGAAACTGTTCCTGGCACCTATTGAATTGATTGGTGTATTCACCAAACCTATTTCATTGATGATCCGATTGTTTGCGAACATCACTGCGGGTCACATTCTTGTATTGAGCTTAATCTGCCTGATCTTCATATTTAAAACTGTGTTTGCATCTGCTATTGCAGTTCCTTTTGCAGTGTTCATTGGATTGATCGAATTGCTTGTGGCATTCCTGCAGGCATACATCTTTACCATGTTGAGCGCTATGTACATTGGAATGGCAACAGAAGAGCATCACCATGAAGCAGCGCATCATTAATAAAAACTTTTTTTCACTCACAATTAAAACATAAAACAATGGTAGTAGGAAGTGTTGCCGCAATCGGCGCTGGTTTAGCTGCTATCGGTGCCGGAATCGGTATCGGTCAGATCGGTAAAGGTGCAGTAGAAGGTATTGCACGTCAGCCGGAAGCTGCTAACGACATCCGTGCAAACATGATCGTTGCTGCGGCTTTCGTAGAAGCGGTTGCCCTGTTTGCGGTGGTAGTTGCCCTGTTGGGTAACGGATAATCCGTTCAACTTTTTATACGGACCCCATGCAAAGGGCGGAAGGGTCCGTATAACTTTCAAAGAAAGAAATTTCAAACGCTGTATAAACATAGTTTATGTTATTAGAGATCAACCCGCTGGTATTACCTGATATCGGATTAGTATTCTGGAATACCATTGCATTCATCGTTTTATTCTTTGTGTTGCGCGCCTTCGCATGGAAGCCTATGCTGAAAGCGATTCATGATCGTGAACAAGGAATCGAAGATGCTTTGAGCAAAGCCGATAAAATGAAGGCCGATATTGCTGCTATGCAGAGTGAAAACGAAGCATTGTTGGCAAAAGCCCGTGAAGAAAGAGCACAGATGATCAAAGAAGCAAAAGAAACCGCTGATAAAATGGTTGCTGACGCTAAAGAAAAAGCTAAGAACGAATACGATAGAATTGTTGCAGATGCTCAAGTAGCCATCAACCAACAAAAAAATGCTGCTTTAACAGATGTGAAAAACCAAGTGGGTTCATTGGTGGTAGAAGTAGCAGAAAAAGTATTGCGTAAAGAACTTGCTAACAAAGCTGATCAGGAAAACTATATCAAGCAGTTGGCTGATGGGGTGAAGTTGAATTAATTTGAAAATGAGCTAATTTGAAAATTTGAAAATGAAACAGTTTCACTTTCAAACTTCAAATTAACTATAACAAACATTTTCAAATTCGCAAATTTTCAAATTTTCAAATTGAATAATAAATGCAGAATCCACGTTTAGCAGGAAGATACGCTAAGAGTCTGGTTGACCTCGCAACAGAAAAAGGTCAGCTGGAAACGGTGTACGCAGATATGAAGTACCTGCAGGCTGTTTGTAAAAGCAGCAGAGATTTTGTAAACCTGTTGAAGAGCCCGGTGATCAAAGCAGATCAGAAGAATAGCATTATCACTGCTATTACCACTGGAAAGATCAGTGAATTAACCGCAGCTTTTAATAATCTGTTGGTGAAAAAAGGTCGCGAAGGTGATCTGTTTGAGATTGCTAATGCATTCATCGATCAATACAATGAAATCAAAGGCATTCATAAAGTAGTATTAACTACAGCAGTGCCGGTGAGCGATGAGTTGAAAAAATCTATCGAGCAAAAAGTAAAGGGTGAAAAAAGTTTTGCCAACATTGAATTGGAAACTAAAACAGATGAAAGTCTGATCGGTGGATTTGTTCTGGAATTCAATAACAACCTGGTTGATGCAAGTATCTTGCGCGACCTAAAAGACATTAAAAAACAGTTCCTGCAGAATTTATATGTTCAGCAGTTACGATAATAACAAACACAATCATCAATAAAAGAATACAGTATGGTGGACATTAAACCCGATGAAATATCAGCGATACTGAGACAGCAGCTCAGCAACTTCAATGTATCTGCCGATTTAGAAGAAGTGGGTACCGTGTTACAGGTAGGTGACGGTATCGCCCGTGTGTATGGCCTGAATGGCGTACGCAGTGGTGAACTGGTTGAATTTGAAAATGGCACCAAAGCCATCGCCCTAAACCTTGAAGAAGATAACGTGGGTGTGGTATTGATGGGAGAGAGCGGTGAGATCAAAGAAGGCGCCAAAGTAAAAAGAACCGGAAAGATCGCCTCTATCAAAGTAGGTGAAGGTGTAGTTGGTCGTGTGATCAATACCCTTGGAGAACCTATCGACGGTAAAGGTCCAATCGCTGGTGAATTATACGAAATGCCTTTGGAGCGTAAAGCACCGGGTGTAATTTATCGTGAGCCGGTTAAAGAACCATTACAAACCGGTATCAAAGCGATCGATGCGATGATCCCAGTAGGTCGTGGTCAGCGTGAGTTGGTGATCGGTGACCGTCAGACCGGTAAAACCGCTATCTGTATCGATACCATCATCAATCAGAAAGAATTTTATGATGCAGGTAAGCCTGTATATTGTATATATGTTGCGATCGGACAAAAAGCTTCTACCGTTGCCGGTGTAATGAAGACTTTGGCTGATAATGGTGCAATGGCTTATACCACTATCGTATCTGCTTCTGCATCGGATCCTGCTCCTCAGCAGTTCTATGCTCCATTTGCCGGTGCTGCTATCGGAGAATTCTTCCGTGATACAGGTCGCCCTGCTTTGATCATTTATGATGATCTGTCTAAGCAAGCGGTTGCTTATCGTGAAGTTTCTCTGTTGTTGAGAAGACCTCCTGGACGTGAAGCATATCCTGGTGACGTATTCTATCTGCATAGCCGTTTGTTAGAGCGTGCAGCGAAAGTGATCGCCAATGATGATGTTGCTAAAAACATGAACGATCTTCCTGAATCTATCAAACACCTTGTAAAAGGTGGTGGCTCTTTGACCGCATTGCCGATCATTGAAACACAAGCAGGTGACGTTTCTGCATACATTCCTACGAACGTAATTTCAATCACTGACGGACAGATCTTCTTGGAAGGTAACTTGTTCAACGCGGGTATCCGTCCGGCGATCAACGTAGGTATCTCTGTAAGCCGTGTGGGTGGTAACGCACAGATCAAATCCATGAAGAAAGTAGCCGGTACACTGAAACTGGATCAGGCTCTTTACCGTGAGATGGAGGCCTTTTCTAAGTTCGGTGGTGACTTGGATGCTGCTACCAAACTGGTATTGGATAAAGGTGCTCGTAACGTGGAGATCCTAAAGCAACCTCAGTACACTCCATTCTCTGTTGAAAAGCAGGTAGCGATCATCTACTTAGGTACACAAGGTTTGTTGCGTGAAGTAGCTGTGAAAAAAGTGAAAGATTTTGAAGCACACTTTCTCATGGAAATGGAAAACAAATTACCTGATGTACTGGCTGAATTCAAAAAAGGTAATCTACCTGAAGACGGTATCAACAAAATGGTTGAGCTGGCGAAGAGCTTGATGCCTCAGTACAAATAATCAGTATTCATTTAACTGACTATACAAAGCCTCGGAATTATTCCGGGGCTTTTTTATTCCTATGTTTTTAAAGGAGCATGAATTTTTATTGATTTAAAATGGTAGTTTATCTACTGTTTTTGGTCATACGTTGAATACTAAATGCATAAATGCGTAAAATGAATATCATGCAGGAATAAATCGGTGATCATGAAAAAAGTATTCCTCTCCATTGTTTTTTTGTCTTTATTGAAGCTCAATGCACAAGTTCCCGATTCCATTAAGAGATCTGTGGACTCTGTTTTATTGATTTTACAACAGAAATCATTGTACACAAAGAAAGTGAATTGGGAAAAGGTTAGAAAAACAACCTATTCATTGCTCAAGAATCCCCAAAGTATAGAGGATACTTATGAAGCTTTAACTTATGCATTTAGTCAGCTAAAAGATTATCACGGACAAATACGTGTCGGAAAAAATCAAACATTTTCTTTAAAAAATCCTGCAAAAGAAAGACAGGATACGAATATGTTGAAGGAATTATTTAGTAAGCCACCTCGTATCGTAATTGCCAAATTAGGGGACTATGGTTACATCAGAGTTCCCCATATGAATCCTTTGGCTGATGATGAGATCAATAAACTAGCTAACCGGGTAAGTGATTCTATATGTAAACTAAACAAAGGGGGAGTGAAAGGGTGGATCGTAGATTTACGCGTAAATGTAGGTGGTAACTTCAGGCCAATGATCGGGGGACTTGCATCGCTTTTTTGCAATGGAACTTTAGGGTATTTTGTAAATAATTCAGATCAGATAGATGATTCATGGCAAATCAAAAATGGTCAAATGTTTCTTGGGGAAATGCAAGCAGCAAAAACACAACCCAGTTGTTCTGTTGATTGTTCTTTACCTGTAGCCGTATTAATAGGGCCTTCAACAGGAAGCTCAGGGGAAGTTACGGCCATCTCATTTACTAGTAGACCTAATACTCGTGTTTTCGGTGAACGTTCAGTTGGCTATGCAAATTCAACACAAGGATTTTTTGTGGGCGGAAATAGAATATACATGTTACTTGCTACTGCATTAATTAAGAATAATCAAGGAAAAATATTTAATCATTTTATTGATCCTGATGTTCGGTACCCATCGACGATACAACTGAATAGGATTGAAGATGATCTAGTTAAAAAGTCAATTGAGTGGCTTAAAACGGTCCATTAAACGGTTTTTTTGAGTGAATGAATTTGAAATTATCTATTGTTCATTCTTTATCATTGCAAGACATGCCTTACAACTAGCCTCGGGATAAACTCCGGGGCTTTTTTATTCAACCGTTTGGCTGTATGGAATGTAATTATTAGGTAATTTTCATTAGATATACCCAATCATTCAACTCATGCAAGAGGTCTTAGAAAAACACATCAGAGCCAAACTCGGTACAGATACAGCCGGATTGGAAGAAGTGATCTCTTATTTTCAACCGCTGAAGTTGAAAAGAAATGAATACCTATTGAGAGAAGGAGAACTCTGCAGATCCTGTTATTTTATTGTAAACGGCGTCATTCAAGTATTCACCATTGACGCTACCGGTAATGAAACAACCCGTGATTTTATTTTAGAAGAACATTGGTTGATGGAGATCAATAGTTTTTTACAGCAAATACCCTCCAAAGAATTTTTTCGTGCTGCAAAACCATCGCAAGTACTGTTCATTAATAGAGACCATTTCATGGAACTATCTGCACGTTTTCCTCAATTTGAAAAAATGTACCGACAGATACTGGAGTTGTCTTATGCTAATTCTGTATACCGTATCAATAGTTTTGTATCGATGGATGCACTTGAGCGTTTGCGTTGGATGATGGATCATCAACCCAAATTATTCACTCGCTTATCCAGCAAAATGATCGCTTCTTACCTTGGCATCTCTCCCGAAACCTATACCAGACTAAAAGGCAAATTGTAAAATCTTGACATTTATCAAGAGCTACCCATGCTAGCTTTTTCATTTTTGTGATGATCATTTTTTTAAAACTTAAATCATCATCATTATGAAAGAGTATCTGTTATTGTTCTACAACCAATCCGGAAACGGACGGTATATCAATTCACCGGAAGATATGCTGGAAGACATGCCCAAGTGGCAACAATGGATCGGAAATATCGCGATGCAAGGAAAACTGGTATCGAGTAAACCGATCGAATTCGATGGAACTGTTATTGATCAAAAGGGGACACAAAATGGTCCCTTTATTCAGCAGCAGATTGTATTGACCGGCTATCTGATCTGTAAAGCTGAAAGTTTGGATGAAGTAACGGATTGGTCAAAAAGCTGCCCGATTCTGAAATATGAAAAAGGCTCAGTAGAAATTCGCCCGATCATGCCATTTGAAATCTAACCCTTAATAAAAATTATATGCAAAAAATATTATCAATAGGAAAATGGCTGTTCATTCTGTCTTTCCTATTATACACCGGACTTCATTTCGGATTACCACAAGTAGGAGCTGATATGATTCCATCTTTTTTTCCCGGAAGACTTTTTTTGAACTATGCAACCGGGGTTTTGATCACCGCATTTATTGTGAGTTGTTTGATCGGTAAATATGATCAGTTGGCCTCATTACTCATGGCTTTGTATGTATTACTGATGATCTTCTTGATACATATTCCCCGTGCGGCGGAAAGCAGTAATGATATGCTGAATATTTTCAGGAATATTATGGTTATTGGTGCACTTTTAATGTATGCCAAGGGCTTTTCCAAGGATCGCTTTCTGGAAGAATAGTCTTATTTGTATATTCAAATTACCATCCCAGAATGAAGGGATGGTAATTTGAATATTTGCATTAATTCATGTGTTCACTAGTTTTCCGTCTGCCCAGCCTTTTTTAAATATTTGGTTTTGGCCATCATTTACATCATACACAAGCTTGCCATCTATTGGTTCGAGCATATGCAACTCCCAGCTTTCTGAAAAAAAGTTAAATACTGCTGTATAAAATTGTTTTGGTAATGAAAGCTCAGGGTCTTCATTTCGTTCAAGAATCATTTGTAACTGGATATGTTCTTTTAATACATCTATATATGGATGATCTTCTTTTGGGAGATAATCTGACAGTACTGCATCAATAACAGACTCATCCCATGTTTCTGGAAAGCCAAGCCAAGCAGCAGTAATCGTAATCTTAACAGCTAAACCAGCTATTTCCTCGTCGTACTCATCATTCTCCATCCATAATGAAGCGATAAAAGATGCATCAGACAGGTTAGAAGAGTCGGTTAACCATTTTTCTTGGTTGTCAGATAATTCAACAGTTGAAAGTAGTTGATGTAGTGTATCCATACTTTTTATGGGTATTTTTCTTCCGGTTTAGTAAAAACAATTCCTGTACAGCCAGCATCCTCAATTTCTTTTTTTATTTTTTCTGATACATAAAAACCGATGCCGCCATAGACCTTTTGCATGATGATAAAATCTTTATTACAATCTTCATCTAAAAACAAAGGATCAATTGAAATTGACTTTGGGAAAATTAAAGTTTTGCAAAGCTCAATTAGTTCAGTACGATCTGGTACTATCTGTTCTGATAAGTTTGTTTCATAGTCTTTTCGTGTAATTTTTGAATTTAGCATATCAATACAAGCATAGTCAAACTCGAAGGGATTAACAATCCAATAGCCCGAGACTTCACAGTTATTTGCAATTACCGAAGTAGGTAAATATTGTAAACCTGTATGATTACTTTTGGATAAAATAGTTTTGAATTTGTTGCTTATTAATAAAGTCCCCGCTAATCCGGGGTAAGAGATCAAATCAGTTAGTTTTGCCTTTTTTTCCAAAATTGGTTTTGGGCAAACTATGTGATCTACATTTTCAACCTTTTTCCATAAATGTTGTTTGAAAAAATTAGGGTGATCTACATGTATATCTATTTTAGCATGGATCGCCTGATCGGATGCGGTGCCAATCACCTTCTTGTCTATAGAATTATATATTCTAAAATGCATATATCTAAAATTGTATATTGTTAATGTCAGTATGTGAGTGATTACTTATCCAATTCCTAATTTCAGTAATTACAGATTCAAGTGCTGTTTTAGCAGCTGCTGGCGAATGATTTGATCCAAGTTCCTGAAGCTTCTGCGTCATCCTAGCCGCAACTCTATCAGAATATATTTGATGACTCCCACTGTGCTGTAGAGCAGTTAATGGGATACCATTGGTAGCAGTATTCATGTCAAAACCGGCTTTTGCAGCTCTTTGCAATAATTCATGATCTTGTTTTCCCAGAGGAATAATATGATGTGCTATACGAGAATCGCCTACAACCAAATTTAAAGCTTTTCTGAGAGCTTTATTATTTCTAGGAAAGTAGTATACACCTGTTTCTAAAATTTTCGCAACAATTCGACGCCCATTTTTTATAACTCTTGCTACAGCAGGGATTTCTCCAGCTATTGGAAATGCTGCAGTAGCGGATATTGCAGCATTTGACCAATTCCCATTAAATGCATACATGGTGCCACTAGCAATGTCAAAAACAGGCCCAATAACTGGTGTAAAACCAGCTATGTCAAGTCCCAACTGAATTATTTCACCAAATGCTCTATAAAATAGTTTGAAAGAATTGGCGTTTGGATCGTTTTCTCTTTCAATGGCTATTTGTAGTTTGACATAATTTTTAATAATTCCTTTGTAGGGTTTTAAATATATTGGTAAGAATTGCTCAAGCAATGCGTCCATTATATCATCTTGCCAAGATTGGAAAAAACCTCTTCTGCCAGCTTCAATAGCTGTTTGAGCAGAGAAGATAGCTTCTTCATCATATTCATTTTCTTCTAGAAAATTTAGAATATCTGCCGCTTTCTCATAATTTTCTACTTGATTTAACCAGTTTACCTGGTCAGTTGATAAACCTAATATTGCAGTAATAGTTGTAAGCTGTACAAAATATTCATTTGGTAATTCTTGATTTACTCCTGGGTTGTTTGGAACGTTATTTAACAAACTAGTCCAATACACATTCCATGGGTTGTCAACCCAACCACTAGAACTGCCAGAATAACCCCCTCCCATGTTCCCAACTGTAGGGTCGCCTAGAGTTACTCCTGGACTGGATGAAAACAAATTAGTTTGACCAAAAAAATTGGCTTGTCCGCCACCAGAACTTGGAGGACGAGGAGATGAAACGACTGTTACACCTGGTAATGTCAAGCAGTCACTGAATATGAGTACAATGTCATAACTGCCATCATCATAGGTAATTATGTATAAATCAAGGAGAACTCGGGAACAGGGTGTTGCTAAGCTATTCTGTTTTATGGAAATAGCAGTATTACTTTTGGTTAGAATGGAATTTGTAAGACTACCCTGGCTTATGTTAACATTTTTGAACTTATATTCTTGTTCTCCCAAGTATGATATATCTGTTTTTCTGTTGATACTTTTTTCCATGTATGCAAACATGGCTAACAAAGGTCGGGCATTCTTTTTTTGCGTCTCATTTAAGCCTCTTGTCGAAAGTATATCATTCTTGTTATATGTTTTATAGATATACGAGGTGTCATTTTTTTTCTCACAAGCTATATATGCAGTAACTTCTTTAGTTGAGGTATCAATCAACGGGATGATAAAAAAGCCTCGTTGATTATTTGTGTCTTGAGTACTTGATTTTTTGTTATTTATGCTACTTGTTTTAATTGTAGTAGTTGGATATTCAAGACCTTCCTTTGGAACAACTGAAGCAATAATTTTTTCCCAAACGGGAAAACCGTTTTTCTTTGCATAGGCATTTAAAAAAGGGGTTCTTTCTTCAGTGCTTAACATATTGGCAACAATCAATTTTTCTTCTCTACCAGCAGTTGGAGGAAGTGTTGTGAATGCTTTTATTGCCGATATATTTTGTGTTTGTGCGTCATGCTGGAAATCACTTCTGAGAATTACTTCCCTTTTGCAGGCATTCATTGTTATTAGAATGAGCCAAAGAATAATTAGACTTAGTTTTTTATTAGGTTTTATTTCAATAAATGTATATAAATTAATATTTATTCAAAATTAAGTATATATTAATTTGTAAGCATTTGAATATTTCAATGGAATAGTTTCATTTATAATTTGGTTTATAAAATAAATTATTCTATGTTTGTTCTGTCAAAACAACTGAACAATGAAAAAATGGATGATAAGTCTGATGATGACACTGCTGGTAACCGGTATTCAGGCCCAGATCAGAGTAACCGGTTCTGTAAAAGATCAAAAAGGTCGCATTCTCGCTGGAGCCAATATTGTAGTGAAAGGTTCTTATGATGGTGGTGTATCAGATTCTACCGGCAGTTTTTCTTTCAAAACTTATGAGAAGGGAAAACAATTCATTGTTGCGAGTAACATTGGCAATAAAACAGTAGAACAAGAAGTAAACATCGATTCTCTTCCTGTTCAAATTGATTTTATACTGAAAGAAGAGATCAGCGAACTCAAAGCGGTTACCGTAACAGCTGGAAGTTTTGAAGCAGGCGATAAAAAAAGAGCTGCTACTGTATTAAGTTCTTTAGATGTATATACAACAGGAGGTGCCAACGCTGATATTTCTGCTGTGGTAAAAACTTTACCGGGTGCACAACAGGTAGGCGAACAAGAAGGAGTGTTTGTACGTGGGGGTGCAGGTTATGAAGCCAAACAATTTATCGATGGAACATTAGTGAACAATCCATTCTTTGCCAGTGTACCTGATATCGCTTCACGTGGACGTTTTGCTCCCGCACTTTTTAAAGGAACAGTGTTTAGTACAGGTGGTTATTCTGCATTGTACGGACAAGCTTTGTCTTCTGCACTTATCATGGAAAGTATTGATATTCCTGATCGTTCAGAAGTTTCCGCATCCATCTCATCCGTATTTCTTGGGGCAGGCTTACAAAAAGTAGCAAAAGATAAAAAGTCTTCTTGGGGAGGTAACTATGGTTATACCAACTTACTTCCTTACTTCAGTATCGTCAAACAAAAACCTGATTATTTCCGTATGCCTGAGTTTCATACTGCAGATCTCAACTTTCGTATGAAAACCAAAAACGGCGGTATGCTCAAATACTATGGAACCTTTGGAGCCAGTGATCTTGGTTTGCGTAGACCTAATATTGATGATCCTAATTTAAAGAATGCTTTTGGTCTGAATAATATCAACGTGTATAACAATCTCAGTTGGAGAGAAAACTTGGGTAATGGCTGGAAAATGAATATGGGATTGGGTTATAGCACAGACTTCAATGATATTGATCAACAAATACAAAACCAACAAAACCAAAAGATCACAACCGGACAATCTTGGATCGATAATAATAATTTCCGTATCAAAACACGTTCTGACTTGTCACAGATCAAAGCTGTTTTCGATAAAAGACTAAGTGGTATCAGTGTGTTGCGTATAGGTGGTGAATATATGTATTTCTATAACCGTAGCACATTCAATAACCAGACCGCAACATTACCTGATCATTTTAAAGCACTGTTTTCTGAGGCAGATCTTTATATCACCAATGACCTGGCAGCGAAGGTTGGCGCAAGATTTGAACATTCTTCTCTGATCAATAAAGCCAATATTGCTCCTCGTTTATCACTTGCTTACAAAACAGGTAAAGGAGCGCAGATGAGTATTGCTTATGGCGAATTCTATCAGAAACCGGAAAACAATTATTTGTATGCAACTACCAATTTCGGATATGCCAAAGCCACACATTTTATTGCGAACTACATTAAGAATACCGCTTTGCAAACCCTTCGTGTAGAAGCCTTTTACAAAAAATATGATGGACTGGTAAAAACACATCCTTCTTTTAACAATGCTGGTGCAGGTGATGCAAAAGGAGTTGAATTATTCTGGAGAGATAAAAAAACATTCAAAGGGTTAGACTATTGGGTGAGCTATTCATACCTGGATACCAAGCGTGATTTTTTGAATTATCCGAAACAATTGCAACCAACATTTGCAGCCAATCATACGGCCTCATTTGTGATGAAGCGTTTCATCAGCAAAATCAACACTGGTTTCAATTTCACTTATTCTTATGCTACCGGCCGTCCTTACTACAACTTGGTTCAGAACGGAGCTCAATTCACTATCGCAGATCAAGGTAAAACAATCGATTATCATAATCTCGGATTCAGCTTTAACTACCTGACCTCACTAGGTAAAGCTTATGCAGTGATTGTTGGGTCAGTAACAAATGTGCTGAACAGTAAACAAATATTCGGGTACAATTACTCATACAACGGACAAAGGAAAGAAGCCATCACACCACCGGCATCACAATTCTTTTTCTTAGGTGTGTTCCTGAGTTGGGGAGTGGATAGAAGACAGGATGCGATCAATAATAATTTATAAGTGAAAAGTGAGAAGTCAAAAGTCAAAAGTCAAAAAAATAAAATCAAGAAATCAAACATCAAAAAATCAAACTTAAAACAATGAACAACGAACAACGCGATGAACAACTTTGGCAGATTGCTAAAGCAAGAGCCGGATTCAAATGGGGACTCTTCAGTTATTTAATTGTTAATGCCTTTTTAGTAACAGTATGGTTCTTTACATCAGGAATCGACTCTTACTTCTGGCCTGTATGGGTGATGTTGGGATGGGGTGTGGGCTTGGCTTTTCAATACTTCCACGCCTATCACGGAACCAAATTTTTAACCGCTGCGGAAGAGTATGAAAAATTGAAGCAGCGAGAAGGAAGTGAAAAGTGAAAAGTCAAAAGTCAAAAAAATCAAGAAATCAAAGATCAAAAAATCATAGATCATAAAATCAAACTTAAAACCATGAAACAGATCATTATTATTTTATCGATGTTTATTGCCGGACATCTTTCTGCACAAACCAAATATGAAGCGGGAATGCAAAAAGGACTGGAACAATTCAGTGCTGCAAAAACAGCCGAGGATATGGCCGCAACCTCAGCATTTTTCGAGCGTATTGCTGATGCCGAAAAAGATAAATGGCTTCCTTATTACTATGCATCCTATGCTAATCATCTTACAGGTTGGATGAATCCTAAGGCTGATAAAGATAAAGTTGCTGAAAAAAGTAAAGACTTATTAAGTAAAGCGGAAGCATTGGAAAGAAATGCAGAAACGTATTGTATGCGTCAGATGATTGCTATCCAGCAATTAACGGTAGACGGTATGGCACGTTACCAAACCTATGGTGCTATCGCAGCGCAGGCTATTGAAGATGCAAAGAAAGCGGATGCTAACAATCCTAGAATTTATCTGGTAGAAGCCCAATATATGATCAATGTACCCACAGCTTTTGGCGGTGGTAAAGAGGTAGCTAAGAAACTAGTAGAAAAGTCTTTGGAGCTGTATGATACCTATAAAGCAGCCTCTGCATTTCACCCTACATGGGGAAAGGATCAGGCTACGAAATTGTTAGCTGCTTGTCAGTAATTTTCTGAGCATTATTCAGTAAACAAAATTGTGATCCAATAACTTTAAACGATGGAGCAGTTATTCACTCCTTTATTGATACTCCATATTTTAGGTGGCAGTGCCGGATTAATTACCGGCACTATTGCCGCATCTGTAAAAAAGGGTTCCAAACCTCATTTGGTATCAGGGAAAATATTTTTTTGGGGAATGTTCTTGGCTTCTTCCAGTGCCTTGGTATTGAGCTGGATTCCGGGACATGAAAGTCTTTTCCTTTTTGCAGTAGGAGGGTTTACATTGTATATGATCTTAAGTGGATACAGAATTGTGCTATTGAAACGAAAATCTAAACAACACAACCAGACTTTTTTTTCAACCGATTATCTGATCACTTTATTTGGTTTTTCATTTGCCGTTTTTTTATTGATTCAGTCGGTGAAAGGTTTATTGAACGGAAATACATTCAGCATTGTACCCGGGGTGTTCGGATTGATTTGTTTGAGTTATGTTCTTTTAGATATTAGATTAATAATAGGTAATACCACTATTAAACAATCATGGTTATACAATCACATTGTAAGGATGATGGGGGCTATGATCGCTTCATACACAGCTTTTTTGGTGGTGAACGTCCAGATTGATATGCAATGGATATTATGGTTATTACCTTCTGTAATCGGTAGTATCTTTATTACGATATTTTTGAGAAAGTATACCCTGCCTAAAAATAATGCCCATGTCAAACACTGAATATCAAAACGATCAGGAAAAATCATTTTCTCCGGAAGAGAGTCTGCAATTGATTCAAACAATGATCCGGAAGACAAAAGATTCGGTTGCAGTAGATAGTTTTTACCTGCTGTTCTGGGGATGGCTTGTTTTTACTTGTTGTATGGTGGAATATGTATTGATGGTCTATTATAAATATCCTTATCACAGTTTTGTTTGGTGGACCATGCCTATTGGCGGGATTATTTCGGGTGTTTATAGTTCTCGACAGGCAAAAAAACAAAAATCATTTACCTATATCGAAGAAGCATTAAGTTATTTATGGCTTTCAATTGGGATGGCCTTTTTTGTAATGGTATTCATCAATGTTGTATCGGAAGCATGGAAGACAGCATTCACCTATTATATTCTTATGTATGGTATCGGAACTTTTGTTAGCGGCAAGCTAATCCGATTTAAACCACTTGTTACAGGGGGCATCATTAACTTCATCATCGCTGCTGTTTCTATAAAGTTTAATTTCGCAGGCCAGTTACTAATGGGAGCGCTGGCCATATTGATCAGCTACATTATTCCCGGACACTTATTACGTATCCGATACAACACTAAAAAGAACTAATTCATGGCAGACCAAAAACAAATGACTGAACAGGAAAGCCTGGACTTGATCACCAATATGATCCAAAAGGCAAAAAGCAGTTATCATGAAACAGGTATTGGTTCTCTGTTGTGGGGAACAGTGGTAACCGTAGCTTCTGTGGTTACTTATTTTGAACGTACCTATGATTTTTATATTGGCTTTGATATCTGGCTGATCGTACTTGCTGCTATCATTCCTCAAATCATCATTTCTATACAAGAAAAAAAATCCAATAAAGTAAAGCAATATGAAGATGATGCCTTAAATGCAGTTTGGTTGGTTTTTGGTGTCACCATTTTTGGTTTAAATATTTATCAGATCATTGTTCCAGATGTAACCAATGAGTTGATTAAACAAGAGGGTTGGCAATTAACCAAACATTATCTCGATAGCAGTAAAGCAGATGTGCCTATTAGCGCTTTTACACCTAGCCTTTATTCATTGTTCATCCTCATCTATGCACTTCCTACATTGATTACAGGTATTGTAAAAAAATTCAAACCCATGTTGTATGGGGCATTGATCACCTACGGACTTTTTATCGGCTCTTGCTTTACTATTTCTGAATACGATTTTTTATTGGGCGGAGTAGCAGCACTGATCTGCTGGTTCATTCCCGGCGTGATCTTAAGAAGAAAATACCTGGCACAACAGAAAGCAAATGTTTAAAGAGCTGGATCCCATATTACATTCTCAGTTGCGACTGGCAGTCGTAAGTCTGCTCATTGGAGTAAAGGAGGCTGAATTTACCTTTATCCGCGAAAAGACCAATGCTACGGCCGGTAACCTGAGTGTGCAGGTACAAAAACTCAAAGAAGCCGGGTATATCGAGGTGACCAAACAATTCAAAGACAATTATCCCCAAACAACCTGTAAAATAACACCCAAAGGTATCGAGGCTTTTGAAGCCTATGTTCAGGCGCTGCAGCAATACCTTCAGGTAGGAAAATAATAAGCTCCTTTCTTTCACTTTTCACATTTCCCTTTTCACCTACAGCGAACTTACTCCGTACCTTCGTTGTTATACATGGAAATGAAGGAAATCATACAGGTAAATCATCTTACCAAATCATTCAAAAATTTAACCGCTGTTAACGATCTTTCTTTTTCGGTGAGAGAAGGCGATGTTTATGGGTTTCTTGGGCAAAATGGAGCAGGAAAAAGTACCACCATCCGCATGCTCTTAACACTCATTGAACCTACGGCCGGCTCAATTGAATTATTCGGTTTATCACTTCAGACACATAGAACAGAAATACTTAGACAAGTAGGTGCTGTGATCGAAAAACCGGATGTATACAAATACCTGAGTGCAATCGATAATTTACAGTTGTTTGCGCGCTTAAGTGGACTGAAACCCACACGGCAGCAACTCATGGATCAATTGGAGATGGTGGGTCTTGCTTCGAGAGCAAAAGATACCGTGAAAACTTTTTCTCAGGGTATGAAGCAAAGATTAGGAATTGCAGTAGCATTGGTACACGATCCTAAGCTCATCATTCTTGATGAACCTACCAATGGCTTGGATCCTCAAGGTATTGCCGATATCAGAAATTTGATCAGACACCTGAGTAAAGACCTGAATAAAACCGTTCTAGTATCATCCCATTTATTAAATGAGATCGAACAAATTGCTACAAGGGTACTGATCATCGATAAAGGAAAAAAATTAGTAGAAGGTTCTGCAGCAGAACTATTCGATCCGGCTCAAACATTGATCGAGCTGGAGACGCTTAACAATGAAGCGGCATTCTTACAGTTACAACAAAGCCAATGGAAAGATGCACTGCAAACCAGAAGATCCAATACCATTCTCATCAAGATAGACAGAGATAATATTCCTGTCTTGCATAAAGACTTGGTTGAATTGGATATCCCTGTTTTATCCTTGCAACCCAGACATTCATTAGAAGATTTTTTCTTACAGGTAACATCCGGTCAATATGCGAACACTCATTAATATAGAGCTCTATAAAATATTTAAAAGACCTCGTACATACATTGCTTTTGCAGCCATTACCGCTTTGATCGTAATGATTCAGTTCGGATTGAAAGTAGATGGCAAAACCTACGTAGACTTCATGCTCAATGATCTTGGGTCTACATTGGAAATTGATGGCAATATCATGAATGGTTATTTGGTTTGTTATGTGATGTTGCAACTCTTGTTGGTGCATGTACCATTATTAATCGCATTGATTGCGGCTGATATGATTTCTGGAGAAGCCAATATGGGTACACTCAGGGTATTACTCTCTAAGCCCTATAGCAGAACACAATTCATGTTGGCTAAATTCATAGCTTCTACTATTTATACTTTGTTATTGTTAGTGTGGTTGGCATTTCTTGCATTGTTTGTAAGCATGTGGATTTTTGGAACGGATGATATGTTTCTGATGAAAAGCAGTTATGTAGTATTACTCAAAGAGAACGATGTTTTTTGGCGATATGTGGGTGCTTTTGGGTTTGCAGCACTCGCTATGACAACCGTAGCAGCACTGGGTTTTTTCCTCTCAGTATTTGCAGAAAATTCAATAGGTCCCATTGTTGCTACGATGAGTGTCATCATCTTCTTTACCATCCTCAGTACCATGAATATTCCCATATTCAATTTGGTAAAGCCCTATCTTTTCACAACACATATGATCGGGTGGAAAGAATTCTTTGATATTCAAGTAACAGATACTAATGAAGCCATTGTGGGTAGTATCCAATATCCGGAACGCATCATCAACTCAGCATTGGTACTTTTTATTCATATTATTTTATTTGTGGCTGCAGCTATTGTAGTATTCAGAAAAAAGGATGTTTTAAGCTAAATCAACAACCATGAAAACACTCATCATACTAATTTTCACTTTTCACTTTTCCCTTTTCACCTCCTCAGCTCAAGATATGACCTCTTTGGTGATGAAAGTCAAAGCCAAACTCGATCAGGTCAATGATTATGAAGCAGATGGCAGAATGAAAACCGATGTGGCTTTCATTAAAGCACCGGTTGGAAAAGTGAAGATCTATTTCAAAAAGCCTGATAAATTTCGTTTACGAAAAGATGGGGGTATTTCATTGTTACCAAAAGGAGGTGTATCAGTGAATATGAACTCGATTGTTACAACAGACCAGTTTGTTGCCTTGGCTGCTGGCGAAGCAATGGTAGCCGGAACCAAAACAAAAGTGGTGAAGATGCTGCCGGTGAATGAAAATAGTGATGTAGTACTTACAACCATGTACATTGATGAAGCGAATTTACTGGTTCGAAAAGCGGTGACCACCACAAAAGAGAATGGTACTTATGAAATTGAAATGACCTATGGCAAATTCGCCAATTTCGGATTACCTGATAAAGTCACTTTCAGCTTCAATACCAAGAATTATAAACTGCCTAAAGGACTTACACTGGAATTCGATGATAATGAAAAGCCACTCACTGAAGAGCAAAAATTGAAGAATAAAAAAGGGCGGGTAGAAATTGTGTACACCAATTATTCTATCAACAAAGGAATCGCTGATTCAGTCTTCAAATAATTAAAAGACTTCTAGTGTCCATTGTCTGTTCATCATTGTTTTAGGTAATAGTTGATGGATCCCTTCTTTAGTGATCAGTTCTCCATCGCTATCAGCTGCATCTGCAATACCGCACCAAGGCTCTATGCAAACAAAGTCTGCATCCTTTGCACTCCAAATTCCCATGAAAGGAAAGTTCTGATAGCGTAAAGTGATACCATGATTGTGCTCCGTAGACAATATTGAAATAGCTTTTGATTGTAGTGATTTAAAAACAAGTGCATCTCCATAAAAAAGGTCCTTGCGTAAGGCTATTGTATCTTCCTGATCAAAAAAAGTAACCGGATCATTTAATAACAGTCCTTCATTCGATAAAGGCCAAATAGGTGCATGCTCTTTTTGCTCAAAGGCTAAATAATAATCTTCAAAATTAGTATCAGGTATCAAGGGTACAGCAAAAGCAGGGTGCGCACCCACTGAACAAAACATGGGTTTTTCTCAAATATTTTCGATCTGATAACTCACTATTAATTTGTTATCGATCAATTGATAATTGATGGAAAAAATAAAATCAAAGGGATAGACAGCTTTTGTTTCTTCATCCGATTTCAATGAAAAAGTCACGCTGTCTTCTGTTTTTTTGCTGATGGTAAATACACGATCCCTGGCAAAGCCATGTCTACCCATGGAATATTCCTTACCCTTGAAAGTGTATTGATTGTTTTTCAGACCACCTACAATCGGAAATAAGACCGGACTTTTCTTTCCCCAGAATAGAGGATTTCCGGACCACATGTATTCAATGCCGGTATGTTTTCCAACAATACTTTGTAATTCCGCTCCTTTGGAACTGATCACAACACTGAACTCGTCATTGGATAATTCGTACATGCACTATTCGGTTTCTTCAATACGTTCATCAACTGCGTTTGCAATCATTCTCGCACTCATTTTGCGTAATGGATTCAGTCGCATTTCAGCATAACCCATTCTCATACGAATGATCTCGATACAGGTAAATGTGGCGGCTAGAAATGAACTATGGTCAGCTTTTCCTTTGCCTGCAATATCAAAAGCTGTTCCATGATCCGGACTTGTTCTAACAGCATTCAATCCGGCTGTGTAATTCACACCTTCACCAATGGCCAGCGATTTAAAAGGAATCAATCCCTGATCATGGTACATAGCAAGCACTGCATCAAATCTTTCGTGCTGACCTCTTGCAAAAAAGGCATCAGCACTATAAGGACCAAATACCATCATCTGATGTTTGGCTTCTTTGATAGCCGGCTTGATCACATTTTCTTCTTCACTGCCAATCAATCCTTCATCACCTGCATGAGGATTCAATCCCAATACTGCAATTTTAGGTTTGTCGATACCAAAATCTTTTTGCAGACTGGTATTCATGATCTTTAACTTACTGATGATATTTTCTTTGGTAATGTGTTTAGAAACATCTGCTACAGTCACATGTTCTGTCAGTAATCCAATACGCATGTTATCCGCTACCATGAACATCAATACATCATTCACACCAAATAATTCCTTTAGAAAAGGGGTGTGTCCGGTATGATGAAAATCTGCTGATTGAATATTCTTTTTATGGATAGGTGCTGTGACTAGTCCATGGATATGTCCGTCTTTTAACGCTTGTGCGGCTTCTTTCAGAGAGAGTAAACCATACTTGCCACCTGTTTCGTTAAGTTGACCGGGAGTAATTGCCACTTCTTCTTCCCAGCAATTATAAATATTCACTTGCTTAGGATTCAATCTGCTGAAATCTCTTCCGCTAGCATAGTTGAAATTGATATCGGGCAAGCTTTTTCTGTAGAAATTGATGCTCTTATTACTTGCAAAAACAACAGGGGTACAGAAATCGAGTAAACGATGATCACCCAGTGTTTTCAATATCAGTTCAATACCGATCCCATTCAAATCGCCACAAGAGAAACCAATCACAGGCTTTTGCATTTCATTACTCATCAGTATAGCTTTAGGGGATAAAAATACGACTTTAGTCCATAGTCCATGGACCATAGTGAATTGATGATCAACTATGGTCCATGGACTATGGACTATCAGCCAAGATACTACCTACCTTTGTCCCAATGGAATATACCCTCAAAAAATCACTCGGACAGCACTTCTTGAAAGATGAATCGGTGTGTGAACGCATAGTAGAGGCTTTACAGCAAGATAAGCTCGCACAACTGGTGGAAGTAGGGCCCGGTGGTGGTGCACTCACAAAATATTTGCTGGGATTGCAGGATATTTCATTGAAAGCGGTGGAATTGGATGATGAAAAAGTGGTTTACCTTGAAAAGACGTATCCTGCTATCAAAGGAAAAATTATTCATCAAAGTATTCTTGATACTCCCGCCCCATTTGCGGATCAATTTACAGTAGTAGGTAATTTCCCATACAACATTTCTTCCCAGATATTGTTTCGTATACTAGAATGGAAAGAACAAGTGCCGGTGATGATCGGAATGTTTCAAAAAGAAGTGGCAGAGCGAGTAGTATCTTCTTCAGGAAGCAAAGATTATGGAATTCTAAGCGTATTGATACAAGCATTTTATGAAGTAGAATACTTGTTTGATGTACCACCGGAATCTTTTAATCCACCTCCCAAAGTCATGAGTGGTGTAATCAGATTGAGACGAAGGGCCACTTACGAACAAATGAAATCAGAGCGTAGTTTTTTTGTACTGGTTAAAGCTGCATTCAATCAGCGAAGAAAAATGCTCCGTAATCCTTTGAAAGGGATGTTCGATACTGATACTTTGCAAGAAGAGATCTTTACAAAAAGAGCAGAACAATTAACCGTTGCTGATTTTGCAGCGCTAACATATAAAATGAAGTCATAGCAGTAAATAGAACGAATACATGCCAGCTCCCAAAGTCATCATTACAGCAAAAGCACATCCTTATCTTCTTGAAAGACTAGAAAAGGCGGGCTATCAATGCGTATACGAACCATCGATAGGTTATGATGATTTGAAAAAAATAATTGGTGATGCAGTTGGATTGATTGTAACCACTCGTTTAAAGATCGACAAAGCCTTGATCGATACAGCTACTTCGCTTCAATGGATCGGCAGATTAGGAAGTGGAATGGAGTTGATTGATGTAGCACATGCTACTACTAAAGGGATTCGATGTGAAAGCAGTCCGGAAGGAAACAGAAATGCAGTAGCAGAACATGCTTTGGGAATGTTATTGAATCTCATGAATAAGATCAATAGCAGTTACCAGGAGATTCGTGAAGGAAAATGGTTGCGCGATGCCAATCGAGCAGATGAATTGACAGGTAAAACCGTTGGTATCATTGGGTTTGGTAATACCGGACAAGCGTTTACAAAATTATTATCAGCATTCAATGTTACAGTATTGGCATTGGATACAAATAAATCCGGCTTTGGAGCCGGTTATATTAAAGAAGCTTCTTTAGAACAGATTCAGCGGTATGCTGATGTGGTAAGTCTACATTTGCCATTAACAGATGAAACCTTTCATTACGCAAACGAATCATTCTTCAATGGCTTTCAAAAGCAGCCTTACTTTCTTACCACATGCAGGGGAAAAGTGACCGACACAAAAGCGATGATCAAGGCGTTACAAAGTCATCAAATAAAAGCTGCAGGATTGGATGTGTTGGAAAATGAAAAACTTGAAACGTATACGGCAGAAGAGAAAGCTGATTTGGATTGGCTCCTCTCACAAGCTAACGTGATCGTTACACCCCATATAGCAGGATATAGTCATGAAGCTTTTTACTTAATGGCAAAAGTGGTGTTAGATAAGTTAGGTATCGGCAATTAAGCTATTGTTTATAGATGTTTTCTCCCTCTTTCTTTCTTAACCAGAGCCAGGTGATCAGTGCAGGAATGAACATTTGATAAAATATCATGAAAAGAAAAGATACCAATTCATTTTGCTCAAAAGAAGCATCTTTTATCGGCACCAAAATGTACTTTCCGATTGAGCCTTGTGAGAATAATAAACTACCGGTACAATTCCATCCTAAATGGAGGCCAATTGTTGCGTAGAGAGAGCCTGTTTTAATAAATGCATAACCATACATCCAACCGGCAGCAGCAGTGATCAAAAAGATAAAAAGCATTTGAAAGGGTTGTCCAAAAGCACCGTAAGAAAACCAATGATAGATGCCGAAAGCGATTACAGAGAGCCATAATGCTTTTTTTACACCTAGTCTTTTCAAGGCAATATAAAATAGTGCACCTCTGAAAATGAGTTCCTCATAGAGTACAGATCGAAGCATCCACCAAAGCCCATTAAGCAAATCGGCATAATGAAAGGAAGGGTTTTTATGCCAACTCGTTCCGTTTAAAATTCCACTGATCAGATGAAAGGTTGATGCGGTTATTATAGCTAGAAAAACCCCTGTGAACAATTGGAAAATGCCTTGACTGGATGGCTTCCAGCCTAGAACAGACAAGTTTTGCTTCTCCAACCACCACAAAAGGAGGGCAGATAGGAGTAGCTGGATCAATATTCCGATCATAATTTATTGAATATCATAGTCATAGTGGCTAAAGTGATAACGATTTTAAAGTAGTTCTATTTTCAATAAAAAACAATAAAACAGTGGTTCATTCTGAAGATTTTTTTACTTTTGAATATCTGTGCAACGCTGCAATCAAATGTGGCGTTGTATTTTTTTTACCCTTTTTAAACGAAAGTGTATGAGCGAGAGTACTATGTATGTTACCAAGGAGACATTTGACAAAATGCGTGAAGAGTTGCAGAAGATGAAATCAGTGGATCGTCCGGCTGCATCGAGAGCTATTGCAGAAGCCCGTGAAAAAGGTGATTTAAAAGAAAATGCAGAGTATGATGCGGCTAAGGAAGCACAAGGAATGCTGGAAGCCAAGATCAAGCAACTCGAAGGCGCAATTGCAAATGCCAAGATCATTGATACCAGTGATATCGACACCAGCAAAGTGACAATCCTTACCAAAGTAACGATTACTAATATGGCTACTAAAAAAACGGTCACCTATCAGATCGTAGGTGAAAAAGAAGCGGATCTGAAAGCTGGCAAGATCTCTGCAGGATCGCCTATTGGTAAAGGCTTGATGGGAAAAGCGAAAGGAGATGTAGCAGAAGTGCAGGCTCCAACCGGTATCATTAAGTTCAAAATTGAAGACATCACTGTCTGATTTTATAAACGCAGTGTGAAAGTATACGTATCCTTTCACACTGCTGTTGGTTGATAAATCTCTATACCATGACTATCTTTTCAAAGATTATCGCCGGAGAAATTCCATCGTATAAAATTGCTGAGAATGAAAAATTCTTTGCTTTCCTTGATATCTTCCCGTTAGTTGAAGGCCATGTTCTTGTTGTTCCCAAACAGGAAACCGATAATTTTTTTGATCTGGATGCATCCTATTTGTCTGAGCTATTCCTCTTTGCTCAACCCATCGCAAAAGCCATCGAAAAAGCATTCCCTTGCAATCGTTGCGGAATGAGCGTGGTAGGTTTGGAAGTACCACATGCTCATGTTCACTTGATCCCAATAAATTCAGCGGATGACCTCAATTTCACCCGCGGAAAATTGAAATTAACGCAGGAGCAGCTTCAGCAAGTTCAGAACAAGATACTGGCGGCGTTGTAAGAGGTGGAGTGAAGAGTCAAAAGTGAAAAGTGAAAGGTGAAAAGTGAAAAGGTAAGTCGGACTATAATATTCCACTTCTTTTTGACTTTTGACTTTTGACTTTTCACTTTTCACTTTCCCCTATCTTTAAGAACCAAAACCCTCCACATGCAAATAACTGCATCCAAAAAAGTCATCAATGGCTGGGCAATGTATGACTGGGCAAATAGTGTATACAATTTAGTCATTACGTCCACTATTTTTCCTGCATATTTCGAGGCTGTAACCGGCGATGGGAATGATGCTACATCTAATGATACCGTTCGTTTATTCGGTAGAGAGTTTGTCAATACCTCATTGTATAACTATGCTTTAGGTGTTGCTTTCATTATTGTAGCCTTGATGTCTCCTATGTTATCATCGATCGCAGATTTCAAAGGCAACAAGAAAAAATTCTTGTTCTTTTTCTGCACACTAGGAAGTATTGCTTGTAGTGCCTTGTTCTTCTATGATAGTAGTAATCTTGCTTACGGATTGATCTGTATGATCATTGCCTGTGTTGGATATTGGAGTAGTCTGGTTTTTTATAATTCATTTCTCCCTGAGATCGCAGCACCTGCTGATCAAGATCGAGTAAGTGCGAAAGGATTTGCAATGGGATATATGGGAAGTGTGATTTTACAGATTGTTTGCTTTGTATTTGTATTGATGCCGGATGCTTTTGGTATCACTACCGGTAAAGCTTCACAGATCTCTTTTTTACTCGTGGGGATTTGGTGGTGGGGATTTGGGCAATTGGCATTGAGTCGTCTTCCGAAAAGTACGCCTGCCGGACAACCCTCTGCCAAAGGAAGTGTTTTTACACATGGGTATAAGGAGTTGAATAAGGTATGGAAGCAATTGTCACATCTTCCTGTATTGAAACGTTATCTCGCCGCGTTTTTCTTTTACAATATGGGTGTTCAAACGGTGATGCTTGCAGCAACCTTATATGGTAAAAGTGAATTGAATATACCTACACAAAATCTGATCATCGCAATCTTGATCATTCAATTGGTTGCGATTCCCGGTGCATATACCATTGCGAAACTTTCAGATAAACTAGGCAACTTTCGAGCACTCATGGTAACCGTATCCTTATGGATCATACTTTGTATCATCGGATATTTATTACCGCGTGATGGTGTGAATGAGTTTTATGCCTTGGCTGTTCTAGTAGGATTTGTAATGGGTGGTATTCAATCACTCAGCAGAAGTACCTATGCAAAGCTGATGCCTGAAACAAAAGATACCACTTCATTCTTTAGTTTTTATGACGTCACAGAAAAGATCGCTATTGTAATTGGGATGTTTAGTTTTGGTTATATCAATGAGTACACCGGATCGCAGCGTAATTCAGTATTGGCTTTGGTTGTTTTCTTTGTGATTGGATTGATATTGCTCACCTTTGCATCAGCTACAAAACATAAACAAGGAAAAGTAAACTGATCTATGAAATTATATTCGATTAATAGCGGCAATTTTAAATTGGATGGTGGAGCTATGTTTGGCGTAGTTCCTAAAAGCATGTGGAATAAATTGAATCCGGCAGATGAAAACAATATGTGCTCTTGGGCTATGCGTTGTCTGTTGATCGAAGATGGCAATAAACTGATACTGATTGATAATGGCATGGGTAATAAACAAGACGCCAAATTCTTTGGTCATTATTACCTGCATGGCGATGATACATTGGATACATCCTTAGCACGTCATGGATTTCATAGGGATGATATTACCGATGTTTTTCTAACCCATCTTCACTTCGACCATTGTGGAGGTAGCATCATTCGTGAAGGAGATCGGTTAGTCCCTGCTTTTAAAAATGCAGTTTATTGGAGCAATGAGCGTCATTGGAACTGGGCAGTTAAACCCAATGATCGAGAAAAAGCGTCTTTTCTGAAAGAGAATATTCTTCCCATACAGGAAAGTGGTCAATTACATTTTGTTGAAAGCCCGTCTTCCGGTTTTCGAGAAGATGGTCGTTTGCATAGTGTTGAACTTTTTAATCATTTTTCAGTTCGATTCGTTAACGGACATACAGAAAAAATGATGCTACCACAGATCCAATACAAAGGACATACGCTTGTTTATATGGCAGATCTCCTGCCTTCCACAGCTCATTTGCCTATTCCCTATGTGATGGCTTATGACATGTTCCCATTAACAACACTACATGAGAAAAAGAATTTCCTGCAAGAAGCAGTAGAAAATAACTACATATTATACTTTGAACACGACTATTTCAATGAATGCTGCACCTTACAACTCACAGAAAAAGGTGTTCGTGTGGCAGAAACCTTTGCGCTAAATACTTTGTGATCTTTCTTTTTTGTAGTAAAAGACCTGATTTTTTCTACAAAAAATCCGTGAAAAAACGTCCTAAAATCGGTGTTTTTCAGACACTTCCTCCAATTGTTTCATATTAAGTTTACACTCGAATCCTAGCTTTAACAAGCAATTTTAAAATCCAATGTCCAAAAACCAGGAAATGGGATGTCCGTGCTGCGGATGCCGGATATCTTTTAAGCAATTTATTTTGCTCAACAATTTTTCCGCTATCAACTGCGATACCTGCCATGCCAGAATTGAGATATCCAATCGTGATGGCAATGCAGTTATCGCAGCTGTTTCTGGAGTAATCTCCGCGGCTACTGTTGTTTTCGGTGCCTATATTGGCAACCAATCTTATAATTCTTTTGGGTGGGGATTGGCTGCCGGTATCGGATTGGCTACCTTATTTGTAGTGATCATGTGCCGGATACTTTATAAACGATCCCAGCTACATCAAAATGTAAATACACGCCCGATACATTATCGAGCTACGGAAAACACAATTGTTATTAACGGTTGAAACTAATCATTGAACTCAAAGGGTAGCGGAGATTTCGATATTGCATCATATCTACCTTTACACTGCCTACCACAATCGGACTTTCAATCCTTAAAGGAATATGATTTGGGTCATCACTTACCCATACAGTCATTTTTTCTCCTCCTTCAAACAAAGTACCTTTTACCAATAATGGTTTGAATTTAATGGCACGAAACTTACCATATTTGGTTTTAATAGTTTCCTTACCTAAGTATTTAATATAGAGATTGTACACTTCATTATCCAAAAACATGGAGAATGGAATTTTTTCTTCAGGTTTGTATTTACTGAAATCAATATTACGGGCATAATAAATGGAACTCAAAACATCCTGAATACATCCTGGTACTTTAAAAACTCCTTCCGTAGTTACTGCAGTATTATTTTCTTGATTGAAGGTGATATTTTCAAATTTTTTATAACCTCCTTCTTCAATATTGCGGATGAACTTCAGTGGCTGTAAATTCGCTGTATCGATATAACTCTCGTAACGATCACGCACTTTGAATATCCAGTCATAACTTGGATTAGAACTTCCCTTTCCAACTACATGATAAGCTGTACGGTTATTCATCTTGTCCAGAGAAACAGAAAAGTTAGCACTGCCGGCGTTCACATACAATCCAATAACTGAATAGAACACATTGTAAGAAATACTTTCTCCTTCTTCAAAAGCTCTGTTTCGGATGCCACAAAATTCATCTCCCGCAGAAATGGGTTGAAATGCCATCAGCCAAATACCTAAGAAAAAGAATCGCTTCATGTCTATTCTTTATTTGTATTACTGAAAAATCTGATTCCCAGTAAAAAAATACTACCAATGATCGCCGGTATGATCTGTGTAATAATCCAGACACCTACAGCCGCTGCAACGATGCCTAGCTTATTATCACTTAACATACCAAATAACTGTAAACTGATACTTCCCCGAAGTCCCAGTTCTGCCATAGTGATGGATGGTATGATCATTAACACCAAAAACATAACCATGACTAATGCTGAAGCATCAAGAAAATCAATCGTCACATTAAACACTCCAAACAGCATCACATATTGCATTACTATTACAACGTATCTGATAGTAGAAAGGAGCAAAATTTTTGTTAAGAATCGCCAATGTAAAGATTCCATGTGCTCAATTACAAAACGATACTTTGCTACAAAAGGTATTTTCTCCAATAACCTGATCAGCCACGATAAACGAAAGAATAACAAAATGAGTACCAAAACTCCCAATGTGAGTATACTCATTAAAGCAGTCATCCAAAATAGCGACAAGCCCTCCAGAGAATGCGTTGCATCTAAAATGTTAATTCGCATATAGGCCATGCCCGCTAATCCAAAAACTATATGGATAATAATGATACTGATACTACCTATAAATGATAATGCAGCACCTTTTAAACGATTTCCCTCATCCAGATATAAAATTCTTCCTGCAGTATCGCCTATTCGGTTAATGGAGTTAAAGGCGATAGCATGTCCCGACAATACTGCTTTAAATGCTTTCCAAAATGAGATTTTTTGAATCGATGATTGGATGATTTTCCATTTCAATGATTCAATACCATAATTGATCAAGACCAAAAGAATGACCAACAATAATTTGCCGGACGGAGGCCCATAAAGACATGACTTGATCATCTCCCATGATCCTGCCAAATCTTTTTGCTCAACGATTTGCTGGTAAATGGAATAACTCAACCAGATAAATAATGCCGGTCCCAGGAAATAATTGAGAAATATTTTCAGTTTCTTATTCAGTGCTTGCTTTTTAGGTCATTACAAAGAAAGGGGAAAGAAGTGAAAGGGGAAAAGTGAAAGGTGAAAAGGGGTATTTCTGATGGATGAGCGTAGCTCTTGCTGGTAGATTTATTCCTTTCTTTGACTTTTCACCTTTCACTTTTCACTATTTTCATCCCATGGCCAAAGATGAGATCATTTTAGGAATCGATCCGGGTACACAATTGATGGGTTATGCCTTATTACGTATTCATAAAGGACAACCACAGGTTCTTTTAATGGATGTACTCAAACTCACCAAAGAAAAAGACATCTACGCTCGTCTTGAAATGATCCATACCCGTGTATGTGAACTGGTTAAATTATACAAGCCATCTACTTTCGCCATTGAAGCTCCTTTTTTTGGAAAGAATGTTCAAAGTATGCTAAAACTAGGTAGGGCACAAGGTGTGGCTATTGCCGCAGCGATGCAAGCCGGATTGAATGTCACAGAGTATTCACCCAAAAAAGTAAAACAATCCATCACCGGTAATGGTAATGCAGATAAGGATCAGGTCTGGAAGATGCTGCAAAGAATTTTACAGATTGAAGAAAAACCACAATACTTTGATGCAACAGATGCCTTAGCGGTTGCGCTCTGTCATCATTATCAATCATCATCACCACTTATCAAATCAGGAAAGCCCTTAAAAGGTTGGGAAGATTTCTTGAATAAAAATCCGGAGAGAGTGAAAAAGAAATCTTAGATGTCAGATCGCAGATGTCAGATTTGATGTTACATCCGACATCTGCGATCTGACATCTAACATCTCAAGTCATTTCAAGTATCCAGTCAACACCAATACCAACAAAATAGTTCCACCAATAACGCGATACCAGCCAAATAGACGGAAACCATGTTTTTGAAGAAAGCCTATGAAGAATTTGATGGCTAGCATGGCTACAATGAAAGCTACCACATTACCCACAGCCAATGCAATAAGGTTATCAGTGTTGGTCAGCATTTCAGGTGTTTCTTTCCAGGCTTTCAATAATTTATAACCCGTGGCTGCAGCCATCGTTGGTACAGCGAGGAAAAAAGAAAATTCTGCTGCTAGATTTCTGGTCAACTTTTGTTGCATACCACCAATGATACTGGCAGCACTTCTGCTAACACCGGGTATCATCGCCACACACTGCCAAAATCCAATCAATAATGCGCGACCAAAACTTACGTCCTCTTCTTTCTCAATCATAGGCTGCTGAAACAACTTGTCAATAAATAACAAGACAATCCCACCTGCCAACATTGTAATGGCAACTGTTAACGGACTTTCAAGCAATGCATCAATCTTATCAGAAAAAATGGCGCCTAATCCTAAAGCCGGAATGACTGCTACCAATAACTTAAGATAAAAATTCCAGCGGTTAAGTGGGAAAAATTTCTTGTGATACAATACCACCACAGAAAGTATAGCACCCAACTGAATGGCCACTTCAAACAACTTGGTAAAATCATCTTTCGCAATCCCTAAAAAAGAACTGGCAATGATCATATGTCCGGTAGAAGACACGGGCAAAAATTCAGTCAGTCCTTCAACAATGGCAATAATGATAGCGTCGAAAATACTCATGGGGCGAGAGTTAGTAGTCCATGGTCCATAGTCCATGGTCGATAACGTCTATAAACCATGGACTATGGACCATGGACTATAATTACTTCTTCTTAAAAATCGCAAAGATCTCAATCGCTAATCCAATCACGATAAGGATAGGGGCGATGGTAATGCGGGTGGTGCCGTATACTTCTTTGTAGTCAAATACATTCGGGTCACTACTTTTGCCACCACTCATTAAAAAGAATCCAATGGCAATAATCACAGCGCCAATCATCATCCACTTATAATTCTCTTTCGTAAAAAGCGGACTCATGGTATTTTTTGTTTCACTCATGGGAGTTGTTTTTGTCAATTGTGAAATGTGAATGGTGAATGGTGAGTGGTCAATATACAATCATTGACAATTCACCATTCACAATTCACTAATAAAGATCATCCAATTTCATTTTCAAATACTTCAGCACACTGCGATGGGTGGAGTATACAGAGATACCTACACCCAATAGGATCAGTCCGCCAAAGAGTATAAAAGTAAGTTTCCAATCGCGAATGGCTTTCAGTTGCGGGAACTGGCTCTCTGCCCAACTGATGATACTGAATAATAAAACGATCGCAATGCCGGAACTGATGAGTCCATTCACAACAGCTCTGATATTCAGTGGACGAGCAATGAACCCTCTTGTAGCCCCAACCATCTGCATGGTCTTGATCAGGAATCGATTACTGAACATCGCCAAACGAATGGTATTATCGATACTGATGATCACGATGATACACAGAATGATCGCGATCACTAAAAATATCAAACCGATCTTCGCGGCACGCTCATTCAAGTTACCTACCAATGTTTGCGGATATTGAATATCTGTGATTTGATTTCCGTACTTGCCCAATAATTCTGCAGATATTTTATTCAGACTGTCTTTGTTCACGTATTCCGCTTTTGCATAAAAATCAATACTTTCAGGAAGCGGATTCACATCTAGGATCTTTGCCCAGTCTTCATTGTTCTCACGGTTCCAGATCTCCTGCGCCATTTTTTTATCTACATAAGTCACCGTTTTGGTATACGGACGAGCAGCAATATGTTGTTGGATCTGACCAATAGTATCTTTATTTAAAGTTCTTAGATAAGCACTGATACGAATATCTTCCTTAAAAGCACTGCCTACCGAATTGATATTGAGGAAAAACCAGCCCATAATACCCATGATCAACAAGACCAAAGCCACACCCACAATGGTGTAGATATAATTCGGTTTACTACGCTTCAAAGAAGATTTTGCACTATCTACCATATTCTAAAAATTTTTAGCCCCCTTCTCCTCATAGGAGAAGGGCCGGGGAAGAGGTCACAAATGTAGGGTTTTGACGCCTAAAGACTTACATTTGCAACCACTCTAACGATCAATTTGCCATTGAAAATAGAGCAATCTCAACGTATTTGGGTTAAATATATGTTAGGATTGCCGGCAGCGCTTGCATGTGGCCGTATCTCCGGACTTGAACATGCCTTGCTGACACTTCAATAACGATCAAACAGCATAAAAAATTATAAGTACACGTTTAACTTATGGAATACAATTTCAGGGACATAGAAAAGAAATGGCAGAAAGAATGGACTGATAGCAAGGCTTATCAGGTAAGTAATAGCAGCAACAAGCCTAAATATTATGTACTGGACATGTTCCCTTATCCGAGTGGAGCAGGCTTACACGTTGGTCACCCATTGGGTTATATCGCTTCGGATATCGTAAGCCGTTTTAAAAGACTCAAAGGTTTCAATGTATTGCACCCCATGGGTTATGATGCATTTGGATTACCTGCTGAACAATATGCTTTGGAGCATGGCGTACATCCAGCAAAAAGTACGGCTCAAAATATTGACAACTTCAGAAAGCAGTTAGACAATATCGGCTTCAGCTATGATTGGGATCGTGAAGTGCGTACCTGTGATGCTGATTATTACAAATGGACCCAATGGATATTCCTTCAACTATTCAATAGTTTCTACGATCGCCATCAACAAAAAGCTGTTGCCATCAGTGAACTGATCAACTCTTTTGAACAAGAAGGAAACACGAAACATATTTGTCCGGGCAACCCTACGCTGCAATTCACTGCTGAAGCATGGAAAGCTTTTTCTGAAAAGGAACAGCAAGATATTCTGATGGATTATCGTCTCGCCTTTTGTGGTTATGGTGAAGTGAATTGGTGCGAAGCTTTGGGAACCGTATTGGCCAATGATGAAGTAGTGAATGGTGTGAGTGAACGTGGTGGACATCCGGTCGTAAAAAAGAAATTGCGTCAATGGTATTTGCGCATCACTGAATATGCAGATCGTTTGTTGAGCGGACTTGATACCATCGAGTTCAGCGAAGCCATGAAAGAAATGCAGACGAACTGGATCGGTAAATCTTCGGGAGCGGAGATCAGCTTTGAGCTTCGAGCCTCGAGCTTCGAGCAAGAAAATGGCTCGCAGCTCGCAGCTCACAGCTCAAAGCTTCTTGTTTACACTACCCGCCCCGATACCATTTTCGGTGTAGACTTTATGGTAGTGGCACCGGAGCATGAGTTGATCGAAAAAATTACATCGGCTGAGCAGAAAGAAGCAGTGGATGCGTATATCACTTATGTGAAAAGCAGGAGCGATAGAGAGCGTCAGGCGGAGAAAAAAATTACGGGATGTTTTACGGGAGCTTATGCTATCAATCCTTTTGATGGAAGAGAGATCCCGGTATGGATATCAGAATATGTACTTGCCGGATATGGAACAGGAGCTATCATGGCCGTTCCTTGTGGTGATGAAAGAGATTTCAAATTTGCCAAGCATTTCAATATTCCGATCACGAATATCATTGGTGATGCTTTTGATGGAACAGATGCCAATGCAACCAAAGATGCGGTGCTGAGCAATAGCGGATTCTTGAATGGTATGAAAATGCGCGATGCCATTGAAGTGGTGATTGAGAAGTTAGAAGCCATGGGTATCGGCAAACGCAAAGTGAATTATAAAATGCGTGATGCAGCATTCAGTCGCCAACGTTATTGGGGTGAACCATTTCCGATCGTTTGGCAGGATGGTATTGCGTATCCATTGGATGAAAAAGAATTACCACTCTTATTACCCGATGTAGAGAGTTATGGCCCCGGTCCGGATGGAGAAGGACCACTGGCCAATTTGAATGATTGGAAGCATACAACTTACAAAGGCAAACCCGCAGTGCGTGAAACCAATACCATGCCCGGTTATGCAGGTAGCAGTTGGTATTTCTTGCGCTACATGGATCCGAATAATGAACAGGCATTTTGTGAGAAGAAGGTGAGTGATTATTGGAACCAGGTAGATCTGTATATCGGCGGAACAGAACATGCGGTAGGACATTTATTGTACAGTCGTATGTGGACCAAAGCCTTGTATGACTTAGGTTATATCGGTTTTGATGAGCCGTTTAGGAAATTGTTGAATCAGGGGATGATACAGGGGAGTAGTAGGTTTGTACATCAATATATTCAGCCGGAATCTTCAAAAGCAGATATTTATAAATCAACTCCAATTTTCATTTCAGAAAATTTATTAAATAAGCAGTTAAATCCTGATAGGACAAAGAATAATGATGGTATTAATTACTTGAAAAATGAATTGAGAAAAATTTTAGGTGATGAATTTCAAGATCAGGAATTTGTAGAAACATTTAATTTTAGAGTAAATGTGGAATTTGTTGATGGTGTTGAATTAGATACCGAAGCTTTCAAAAAATGGCGCAACGGAGAATATGCCAATGCGGAATTTATTTTGGAAGATCGTAAATACATCTGCGGTGTTGAAGTTGAAAAAATGTCTAAATCCAAATTCAACACGGTGAATCCTGATACATTGGTGGAGAAGTTTGGTGCAGATACTTTCCGCATGTACGAAATGTTCTTAGGTCCTGTAGACCAGAGCAAACCATGGGATACAAAAGGTATCGAAGGCGTACATCGTTTCTTGAAAAAATTATGGCGTTTGTTTTTTGATGAGAATAAAGGAAAGATCTGGACAGATGATCAACCCACTGCAGAAGAGCTGAAAGTTTTACATCGCACCATCAAAAAAATTGATGACGATACTGAGCGTTACAGTTTCAATACAGCTGTGAGCAGCTTTATGATCTGCGTGAATGAGTTGAGTGATTTGAAATGTCATAAAAAACAAATACTTGGAGATCTGTTGATTCTCTTAACCCCCTACGCGCCACATATTGCTGCAGAACTCTGGAAGCAATTGGGCAATGAAGGTTCTGTACTCGATGCAACTTTCCCTGCATTCAATGCTGCGTATGTTACTGAGACAAGTAAAGAATATCCGATCAGTATCAATGGTAAAACACGTACCAATATTTCCATTGCATTGGATGCTACTGAAGATCAGGTAAAAGAGATCGTACTCGCTAATGAGCTGGTACAAAAATGGATGGAAGGAAAACCTTTGAAGAAACTCATCTTCGTGAAAGGAAAAATGATCAACGTAGTCATCTAATTTCAGTGCTCATCTGTGTCTTCTGTGGCATTATTTGTTGCCACTGAAAACACAGAGAAACACAGAAAAGTATTTATACAATCACACAGTAATACAAAGGCATTCCCACTGTAATATTGATGGGGAAAGTTACAGCCAGTGTCATTGGTAGGAATAGTCCGGGATTGGCTTGTGGTACTGTTATCTTCATAGCAGCAGGCACTGCAATATAGGAAGCACTTGCAGCAAGAATCGCCAGGATAAATCTATTGGACACATCATGAGTAATGAACTGACTCAACCAAGCCACTGCAATTCCATTGAACAGAGGAACACAGATGGCAAATACAAATGGGAACCATCCAAAACCAAACAACGATTTTAACTTTCTCCCACTGGTAATACCCATATCCAATAAGAATATCGCAAGAAATCCTTTGAATAGGTCATTGGTAAAGGGTTTAATATCTTCTGCCTGTTTGTTGTTGGCGAGATAACCGATGATCAAACTCCCTAAAATCAATAACACACTGCCATTGGTGATCGCATGTTTGGCAACGGATCTTTTGGAGAACTCTTTGGTTTCGCTATTAGAGAAATAGGAAATCAAAAGAAGTCCAACAATGATTGCAGGAGACTCCATCATGGCCATAACGGCTACCATATAGCCATGCAATTCTAGCTGATGATGTTCCAGATAAGAAGTGGCTGTAACAAATGTCACTGCACTTACAGAGCCATAAGCAGCAGCGATAGCACCGGAATCAAATACATTGAATTTCTGTTTAAGGATGAAAAATGTATAGAGAGGTATGATTAGCGAAATGCCAATACCTGATAACATCAACCATAATATCTCACTGGTAAATACTTCATGCGATAGTTCTTGTCCACCCCTGAAACCAATCGCAAAGAGCAGGTACAGTGAAATGAATTTGGAAGAGTTCGGGGGAATTTCCAGATCGCTTTTCAACAGTACCGCTACAATGCCGAGAACAAAAAATAAAAGTGCAGGGTTGGTAAGATTTTCAAGTAAAAGGTCAAAATTCATGAATGTATCAGGGATAGATGAAAAAAAGGGATATACAGATATCTGTGATCACTTATTGCAATTCACCTATGAAACCAATTTCAACAGCAGAACTGATCTTGATCATCTGGTTGCTCTTTTCTGCCTCTCTAATAGCTTCCGTTACTTTTTGTAAACTGATACGCAAAGATTCAATACGTACCAAAGAAGCACTGTGTGGACGACCATAACGTTCCTGATGGCTGAAATTTTTCATGTTATGGAAGTTGATTTTGCTGTTATACAGATTGGTCAGGATCTCTTTGGCTTCTTCTGTTGTGAAGATTCCATCTATCAGGTTAATACTGCGAATTGGATGTTGTGACTTAGAGGTTTGTGCTGTTGTCAAAGTTTTTGTATCCATAATGAAGATTTGACCGCAAAGTTGTACGAAAGAATCTATAAGTATTTATATATCTTTATTATATTAATCATAAATAAATTTTATGAACTATACTTTGAACCAATTGGAAATATTCTTATCGGTCGTTAAAAACAAAAGTGTTTCAAAGGCTGCAGAAGAATTATTTCTAACACAACCAGCCGTGTCTATCCAATTGAAAAATTTCCAGCAACAGTTTGATTTACCGCTTACTGAAATGATCGGTCGGACTTTATATGTGACTGATTTCGGAAAAGAAATTGCTGGATCGGCGGAAGATATCATGAATCAGGTTACTGCCATTCAGCATAAAATGCATGCTTATAAGGGACAGTTGACAGGTCGCGTGAAAATATCAGTAGTATCCACAGGTAAATATGTAATGCCTTATTTTCTATCTTCTTTTATGCGGGAAAATCAAGGTGTAACACTGGAAATGGATGTGACCAATAAGAGTGCAGTGGTGCAAAGCTTACAAAATAATGAAGTAGACTTTGCATTGGTATCGATCCTGCCGGAAAAATTGGCGATCGAAAAAGTGGATCTGTTGCAGAATAAACTTTTCCTGATCGGCAAGTCTGGACAAAAGATTAAACAGATCCATACAAAAGATATTTTCGATCAACTACCATTGATTTTCCGTGAGCAAGGTTCGGGTACCCGACAAACCATGGAAAATTTTATTCAGCGAAAAAGAATTAAAGTAGCCAAGAAAATGGAGTTGACTTCCAATGAAGCGGTAAAGCAGGCTGTATTAGCTGGATTGGGTTACTCGATCATGCCTCTGATTGGTATTCGAAATGAATTACGTAATCAAGAATTACAAATCATCCCTATTCCCGGCTTGCCTATCAAAACTACTTGGAGCTTGATATGGTTGAAGGGTAAGAAACACGCACCCGTTGCTGCAGAGCTTTTGAAATATATCAAAAAAGAGAAGTCTAAGATCGTTCATGAGCAGTTTGATTGGTATGAGAAGTATTAATACAATAAGTCTTTGATAACTTTTAAGAGGTCTCATCCTTTTTTTTCTGCCACTCTTCCCAACCCCTTGTAAAATAGGGGTACTTATGTTTATCTTACCCATTCAAAACTATTTTCCAATGAAATTCATTCTTTCATTTTTAATGACTTGCTTGTCGTTTACTGTAATAGCACAAGGCGGACAAGCCTATTTCTTATCCAATCCTGCTTTGAGCCCGGATGGCGAAACCGTCGTTTTTGCTTTTGAAGGCGATCTCTGGAAGGCTTCCGTAAAAGATGGTCAGGCCACTAGGTTGACTGCCATGCAAGGTTATGAATCAAGCCCGCGTATTTCACCGGATGGTAAATGGGTAGCATTCAGTAGCCGCCAACTAGGTAATGCGGATGTGTATATCATGCCTTTAGCAGGAGGAGAAATTAAAAGATTGACTTATCATAGTGCAACTGATGAAGTCAATAACTGGAGCTGGGATAGTAAGAAGATCTATTTCACTTCTAATCGTATGGGACAACAATCAGCTTTTACGGTTCCGATTACAGGTGGTACAGCACAACGTTTATTCGGAGATCATTTTTATTTGTTGGATCATGGGGTTGCCGAACATCCATCAGGTGATATTTATTTCAATGATACCTGGGAAAGTTCCAACCAGTTAACACGTAAACGTTATAAAGGTCCTTTCAATCCTGATATTCAATCTTATAATCCGGCCACCAAACAGTATAAGAAACATACAGATTGGGAAGGAAAAGATTTTGGTACAACAATCGATCGTTCAGGAAAGGTATATTTTGTTTCTGATGAAGCAAATGGTGAGTATAATCTCTATACCATAGATGGTGGAAAGAAGACTGCATTGACAAGATTCAATACTTCCATTAAGACACCACTTGTGAATGCCAATGGTAACAAAATTGTATTTGAAAAAGATTATCAGTTATGGTTGTATGATGTTAGTGCCAAGAAAGCTGAGAAGTTGAACATCAACCTGGTTCGTAACTATGTTTTACCTGTTGATAAGGATTATAATGTTCGAGGTAACATCACCAATCTGGATGTATCACCGGATGGTAAAAAGATCGTATTTACATCACGTGGAGAGATTTTTGTAAGTGATGTGGATGGCAAATTTGTTCAACAGATCAACAAGGGAAATACAGAACGAGCAAGAGAAGTAAAATGGATGAGTGATAATAAAACATTACTCTTCAATCAAACAGTAGACGGTTGGTTGAATTGGTATACCGTAGCTGCAGATGGTAGTGCGGCTGTAAAGGCGATCACCAATGAAACCAGAAACAATCGCTTAGGTGTACTGAATAAGAACAGAACTAAAATGGTGTATCTGAGTGGTCGTGATGAAGTAAGATTACTGGATCTCAAAACTTGGGAGAATAAAACCATCGTGAAAGATGAGATCTGGGCTTTTCAAAATTCAGATCCCGGATTTTCACCCAATGATGAATATGTGTTATTTACGGCGATCAGAAATTTTGAACAAGATGTATTTGTATATAATATCAAAGAGAACAAAACCATTAATCTCACCAATACCGGTGTAACCGAAGCGGGGCCTGTATGGGGGCCGGATGGTAGGCATATTTATTTTATTTCTGCAAGAACCAAACCATCTTATCCATTCGGAATGCAAAATCCACGGATCTATCGCATGCCTTTGGAAAAAATCGATGCACCTTATCGCAGTGATAAATACGATGCATTGTTCAAAACAGAAAAGAAAGATACTTCCAAAAAAGAACCGGCGCCTATTAAGATAGATATGACCGGTATCATGGATAGGCTGGAACAAGTGGGACCCAACTTCGGGTCACAGTTTTTAGTCAATGTGATTCAAAAAGGAGATAAGACCACTATTCTTTATGTGAGCAACCATGATGAGGGCAGACCTGCACTTTGGAAAACGGTTTTAGAACCTTTTGAAGCGCCAAAAACCGAAAAGATCAATGGTGCAGATGCATTCAGTGTTGATTATGCAGAAGGCGGCGATAAGACCATGGCATTGATCAACGGCACCATTTATAAATTGAATATGGATGGTAACAAAGTGGATCCTGTCAACATTGTCTATACATTCAGAAGAAGTTTGTCCGGTGAGTTTACACAAATGTTCAAAGAAGCATGGGCACATCTGAATGAGAATTTTTATGATGAAAAATTTCATGGAGTAGATTGGCTGGCTACACGTAAACGTTATGAAACTTACGTTTCACATGTAAATACAAGAGGAGACCTGCGTACTTTATTGGCTGATATGCTGGGAGAATTGAATTCATCTCACTTAGGATTTAATTCCTTTGGTGACGAAGAGAATGTTCAACTATCTAATCGTACAATGGAAACGGGGATCATCTTTGAAAACAATAATCCTTATAAAGTAAAATACATTGCGGCTAGAAGTAATGCTGATAAAGCAACAGTGGATGTATTACCCGGCGATGTATTGGTGAAAGTGAATGATGAAACGGTAGACCCATCCATTGACAGAAGCTATTATTTCAGCAAGCCTTCTTTGGATGCAGAGATCACGCTTACATTGAATCGAAACGGACAAATGATCACTACAAAAATTCATCCGCAGGCATCTTTGTTTGCGAATTTATCGGAAGAGTGGAGTGATATCAACCAAAGGAGAGTGGATGAGAAAAGTAAGAAGCGCATAGCTTACCATAACATGAAAGATATGGGAACAGGAGAGTTGGATAAGTTTCTGATCGATATGACGCAAGATTTTTACCAGAAAGATGCATTGATTTTGGATTTGCGTTATAATACCGGAGGGAATGTGCATGATGAAGTTTTGAAATTTCTGAGTCAGCGTTCCTATTTGCAATGGAAATATCGTGAGGGTAGGTTGACACCGCAATCCAATTTTGCGCCGGCTGATAAACCTATTGTTTTGTTGATCAATGAACAATCACTGAGTGATGCTGAGATGACAGCACAAGGTTTTAAAGCCTTGAAATTGGGAACCATCATCGGAATGCCAACTTATCGCTGGATCATCTTCACCAGTGGAACCGGGTTGGTAGATGGATCATTTGTCCGTTTGCCTAGTTGGGGTTGTTATAGCTTGGATGGAAAAGATTTAGAGATCACAGGTGTAGAACCGGATATCAAGATCCCTATGAATTTTGAAGATCGCATCAATGGACGTGATCCACAACTCGATCGTGCTATTGAGGAGATTTTGAAGAAACTAAAGAATTAGTAGATCTGATCTAAGTAATCTGTGAATCTGTGGCTTATTATTTTGCCACAGATTCACAGATTTTTTTTTACAAGTAATTCAATGAAACTTTGTCGAAATACATTATTCATGTTTCATCCTGTAGTTCCATTTGAAATAGGTGTAGATCAATTATTGGCATTGGATCTGACTGCCAATAACAAAGCAGTTACTGAAACGATGGTCAATGATATCGATCTTTTTTCAGCTTATATCGATCAATGTTTAATAGACTCGGGCGCTCGTTATGCTATCGGTGGATACAATGAGCACAGAACGGTATACAGCAGGAGTAGGGTATTTGATGATGCGGAAGAGCCGCGTAGGCTTCACTTAGGAACAGACATATGGGGACATGCGGGAACACCGGTATTTGCGCCTCTTAATGGAGTTGTCCATAGTTTTGGTTTTCACGAAACGTATGGCGATTACGGTGCTGTGATCATTTTGCAGCATGAATGGGAAGGAGAGGTGTTTCACACTTTGTATGGACATCTATCTTTTCATGATCTGGATGAATTGTATGAAGGAAAAGCGATTTACAAAGGAGAAGCCTTTGCTCATTTTGGTGAACCGCATGAAAACGGACATTGGCCACCACATCTTCATTTTCAGTTGATCAAAGATATGCAAGGAAAGGTAGGAGACTATCCGGGTGTCTGTAAGTTCAGTGAAAAAGAACAATATTTGTCTAACTGTCCGGATCCAAGTATCATTTTAAACGATACTTTCTATGAATAATCTTATTCAGTGATTTTCAGTGTTCTCTGTGGCATTTTATTGCCACTGAAGACACAGAAAACACAGAAGTGTTACTCAAATGTTTTTATTTCATCTGAAGAGAAGACATAAGTTCCATTTACATTATGATGCGCTGCATCTTGCATAAACCTTGCTAATGCTCTTGCTGAAACAGGTTGGTATTTTTTGAGTGGCCCAATCAAAAGAGGGCTCATTAGTTTGGCGATGAAAATGCCGATCTTTTCACCTATTCTTCTTTCAGCTCTATTACCCATGATAAAAGAAGGTCTGAAAATACAAAGGCATGGATATCTTAACAAGGTCAACGCTTTTTCCAGCTGGCCTTTGGTTCTACTGTAAAAAATGGAGGATTTATCGTCAGCGCCAACCGCACTGATCACTAAAAATTTTTGGGAGCCTGCTGCTAACTGCAGAGCTGCAATTTTTTGTGGATAGATCAGATCTACTTGTTTGAATGCATCTTGTGATCCTGCTTTTTTTATAGTAGTACCCAAACAACAAAAAACATCGGTTGCATCTATCGCACTATCTAGTTGCTCAAAATCAACGATCTGTTGTACTAGTTTAGGATGACTAATATGTGCCGGCTTACGAACATAGATGGTTATTTGAGCGTACAATGGATCATCCAATAACAATTCCAACAGGTGTTGCCCTGTTAATCCGCTAGCGCCAAGGAGTAATGCTGTTTTTTGTTGCATGTGTTATTTTTTAAGCTAATGAAAGAAGGGTTGACAGTTGATAGTTGACAGAGAAATTAGTTGATAATGATTAGTTGACAGTTGACAGGAAGAAAACTGGTTCTTACTGTCAACTAACAACTGTCAACCCCCAACTCTCAACCCTTTACAAGGGCAAATTCTCTTCTCACAATTTACTACCTTTACTCCATGTCCAACCCCAACTTGAACAGAGATCCAATGAACTTGAGTGCTGCTGAAAAGGAGTTTGAGAATGCCATTCGTCCGGCAGAGATCAATGACTTTTCAGGACAGCCACAATTGATCGAGAATCTGGTCATTTTTATCAAAGCAGCTAAGTTGCGTGGCGAAGCATTGGATCATATTTTGTTTCATGGTCCACCGGGATTGGGTAAGACCACACTCAGTAGAATTGTGGCGAATGAATTGGGGGTGAATATCAAGGAAACTTCGGGACCGGTGATAGAGAAGCCGGGAGACTTGGCAGGACTTCTCACAAATCTCCAACCCAATGATGTGTTGTTCATTGATGAGATCCATCGTTTGAGTACAGTGGTGGAAGAATATTTGTATGCGGCGATGGAAGATTTCAGGATCGATATCATGATCGATACCGGTCCGAATGCCAGAAGTGTGCAGATCAATTTAAATCCATTTACATTGGTGGGTGCAACAACAAGAAGTGGTTTATTGACCGCGCCATTGTTGTCCCGTTTCGGAATCAAATCAAGATTAGAGTATTACCATGCAGAAACTTTGAAAAAGATCATTGAAAGAAGTGCTGCAATTTTAAATACGGGTATCCTTCCGGATGCTGCTTTTGAAATCGCGAGAAGAAGTAGGGGAACACCTCGTATCGCTAATGGGTTACTGCGTCGTGTACGAGATTTTGCACAGGTATTGAATGATGGAAAGATTGATTTAGGTATTACGCAGCATGCATTGAAAGCATTGAATGTAGATGAGCATGGACTAGATGAAATGGATAACCGTATTTTATCTGCCATCATTGATAAATTCAAAGGAGGCCCTGTTGGACTCACCACCATCGCAACTGCAGTGGGTGAGGAAGCAGGTACATTGGAAGAAGTGTATGAACCATTTTTGATACAGGAGGGTTTTTTACAACGTACACCGCGGGGAAGAGAGGTTACATTAAAGGCATACCAACACTTAGGAAAAGATCGGCCTTCGATGGGGAATCAGTCGGAGTTGTTTAGATAGAGTTATTGCCACTGAGGGCACAGAGATACACTGAAAGGGGGTCGATTTAATCGACCCCCTTTGTTTATAATATTTCTGCAAGGCTTTCTTTTGTTGCTTGTATGGTGGCGTCTAAGTCTTCGTAAGTCAATGCATTGTTGAGGAACCAACTTTCAAACGCAGAAGGAGGTAAGTAGATCCCTTTTTTCAGCATGGCATGAAAGTATTTGTTGAATAATGCATTGTTGGCAGCAGATGCTGATGCAAAATCAGTCACGGGTTTTTCACTGAAATGAATACTGATCATCGATCCAAATCTGTTGATGACAAATGGAGTTCCACTTTCAGTGAGTACTTTATTCAAGCCCTCATGTAGGTAAGCTGTTTTATCATTCAGTTCCTGATAGAGCGATGGATTGTTTTTTAATTCATTCAATAAAGTATAACCCGCGATCATTGCGATCGGATTACCACTCAGTGTTCCTGCTTGGTATACATTTCCTAATGGAGCGATTTTTTCCATGATGGCACGTTTACCGCCAAAAGCACCTACCGGCATACCCGCACCGATCACTTTTCCATAAGTAATAAGGTCTGCATCTACATTCAATACTTGTTGTGCCCCACCTTGTCCCAAACGGAAACCCGTCATGACTTCATCAAAAATGAATACAATACCTTCTTCATCACAAATGGTTCTGATACCTTCAAGAAATCCTGGTGCAGGTAAAATACAACCCATGTTTCCAGCAACAGGTTCAACGATAATGGCAGCGATTTCATTTTTATGGATAGCAACTAAATTCTTAACTGCGTCAAGATCATTGTAAGCACAAGTCAAAGTGTCAGTAGACACACCACCTGTGATTCCGGGAACTGTTTGAATATCAAATGTTGCCAATCCGCTACCGGCTTTTACAAGGAATGCATCGGCATGACCATGATAACAGCCTTCGAATTTGATGAATTTATTTCTGCCGGTATATCCTCGAGCCAAACGCAAGGCACTCATGCATGCTTCAGTACCACTGCTCACCATTCTGATCAGATCAACATTGGGTGCCATACTTTTTATGAGTTCAGCCATTTCAATTTCTAACTCAGTAGGCGCACCATACGAAGTAGATAAAACAGCTTTTTCCTGAATAGCTTTCACCACTGGCTCATAAGCATGTCCTAAGATCATCGGTCCCCACGAAGCGATATAATCAATGTAACGATTACCATCTGCATCATAGAGATATGCTCCTTTGGCTTTTTCAATAAAGATGGGTGTGCCGCCTACACTTTTAAAAGCTCTCACCGGAGAGTTTACGCCACCCGGAATGGATCCTTGAGCACGTTGAAACAGAGAAATACTTTTATTGTACATGTGTTATTTTTTTTACCACAGAGTTGCACAGAGGTTAATATAGAGTTTCACTGAGTCGTACACTGTGTAACTCTGTGCCGTTACTCTGTGAGACTCCGTGGTTAATAGAACTTATCGATTTAATAGTGTAATCGCATCTTTCGCGAAATAAGTTGCTATCATATCTGCACCTGCTCGTTTAATAGATGTAAGGCTCTCAATGATCGCTTTTTCTTCATTCAGCCAACCCATTTTTGAGGCTGCTTTGATCATTGCGTATTCACCGCTTACCTGATAAGCACTTACCGGAACTTCTACTGCATTCTTCACTTCACGAATGATATCCAGGTAAGCCATCGCAGGTTTTACCATAACGATATCTGCACCCTCTTCCACATCCATCAATGTTTCTTTGATCGCCTCTGTTCGATTGGCGAAATCCATTTGATAGGTTTTTTTATCACCAAATCCGGGAGCACTATCCAGTGCGTCTCTGAATGGACCATAGAAACATGATGCATACTTGGCACTATAACTCATGATGCCCACTTTTGTGAATCCGTTTTCCTCTAAACCATTTCTGATAGCGCCAATTCTTCCATCCATCATATCACTCGGTGCAACAAAATCACATCCGGCTTCTGCATGACTGATACTCATTTTGACCAATGCTTCTACGGTTTCATCATTTACGATCTCGCCATCTTTTACGATACCATCATGTCCGTACGATGAAAAAGGATCTAAAGCCACATCTGTCATTACCACTATTTCCGGAACGGCATCTTTGATCGCTTTGATGCTTCGCTGCATTAACCCGTTTTTATTCCAAGCCTCTTTACCTGTATTATCTTTCAGCTCATCTTTACATTTGATGAACAGCAGTACACATCGAATACCCATCTCCCACAATGCTTTCACTTCTTTCACAGTAAGATCTAACGACATCCTGTAATATCCCGGCATCGAAGCGATCTCTATTTTTACATTCTCTCCTTCATCAATAAATAATGGAGCAATAAAATCAGCAGGCTTCAATATGGTCTCAGCCACCATCGCACGAATAGCAGGTGATTGGCGGAGGATGCGGTTGCGTCGTTGTAGGTACATGAATCTTTGATTTTTTGATCTTTGATTTCTTGATTTATTGTTTGGTCTGCTTGATTTTTAAATCAAACGTTTTATTCGCAGCAGTGAAAATCGCTGTTAGTTCATTTGCTTCTGCTATTAATTGATCTATGATACTATTGGTACTAAGTTTTGTTGCTTTGATGATTTCAAGCCAATAATGTGACTCATCGATTTCTTCCAGAACAATTTTTAATTTATGTGCAAAATCAGCCTGTGATTTTGATCTGCTTGTTGCACGATAATTTGCTCCTACCGATCCAGAAGAACGGATCAATTGTTTCGCAATCTCAAAGCCTGCAGGTGTTTTCGGCAGACAATCGCAAAACAATACAATATCAATATTGAACTGTTTTGTTCTGTCTTGTAAAGTTTTCCGATTCATCCAGCAAAATTATGCTAGATCACTACGAACGATACGGAGCGCTTGTTATGAAATAAATCAAGAAATCAAAGATCAAAAAATCACACTTATAACCACTCTTTTGGATGTAAGCATGCTTGCCACAATTCCCATTCTTTTGAACCTTCAGCCGGTTGATGATTGTAATCAAATCTTACTGTTGGCGGCAGACTCATCAAAATACTTTCAATTCTTCCATTGGTCTTGAGTCCAAAGATAGTTCCACGATCATGTACCAGGTTGAATTCTGTATACCTGCCTCTGCGTATTTCCTGCCAATATTTGTTCTCCGGAGTGAATTCAGTATGCTTTCTTTTTTCAACAATGGGAATATAGCTATCGATGAAAGCATAACCACAAGCTTTTGCAAATGCCATCCAGAAATGAACGTCTTTATTTTCATCAGGACGCTGGTAGTCATAAAAGATTCCACCGATGCCTCGTCTTTCTTTATTGCGATGCCAGTTCACAAAGTATTCATCACATTCTTTTTTGAATGTCGGGTAGAATGATGGATCGAATTGATCACAAGCATTTTTATAGGTCTGATGAAAATGGATCGCATCTTCTTCAAATAAATAGTAAGGCGTAAGATCAGTACCTCCACCAAACCATCTATCGATCACTTCTCCTTTTTCATCGTACAATTCAAACATGCGATAATTACAATGCACGGTAGGCACGAACGGATTATAAGGATGAATCACCAAACTCAATCCACATGCAAACCAACTATGTCCATTGATCTTTAATTGTGATCGCATCAAGTCTGTAACCGGACCAAACACCACAGACGTATTCACGCCTCCTTTTTCCAACACTGCACCATTACCAATCACACGAGTGCGGCCGCCGCCACCTTCTTCGCGGTTCCATTTATCTTCTTGAAATGTAGCTTTCCCATCCACTTTCTCCAATGCAGCGCAGATGTCATCCTGCAGCTGATGAATAAAGGAGATCCATTGGTCTTTTATCATAAGGTTGTATTAGTGAGTAGTCAGTAGTGAATAGTCAGTAGGGAAAAATATTTACTCACTACTGACTATTCACTACTCACTTAATATCGAAATTCTTTTACTGCATCCACAAACGCTCTTGCATGATCAACAGGAACATTGGGGAGGATGCCATGGCCGAGGTTGGCGATATGTCTACCCGGACCAAATGCACGCAACATGTCTTTTACTTCTTTTTGAATCACAGGAATCGGTGATAATAATTTCGCAGGATCAAAGTTTCCTTGCAGTGTTACATTGTTACCTGCGAACTGACGAGCCAATTCAGGCTTGATACACCAATCAATTCCTAAGCCATGCGCACCTGTTGCAGCCATACTCTCTAAACTATGCCATGCACCTTTTGCGAAGACGATGGTAGGCACTTCATCTTTCAATGCAGCAACGATTTGACGCATGTATTGCAATGATAGGTTTTCAAAATCATGCGGACTTAATAATCCACCCCAGCTATCAAAAATTTGAACTGTGTCGGCACCTGCTTTTACTTGTGCTTTCAGGTAGGCGATGGTAGTATCAGTGATCATTTGTAATAACTGATGTGCCAATTCCGGTTGCGTATAGCAGAATGCTTTTGCTTCATCAAAAGTTTTAGAACCTTTGCCTTGTACCATATAACAGAGTAATGTCCAAGGTGCTCCTGCAAAACCGATCAATGGAACTCTTCCATTAAGTTCTTGTTTAATGAGTTTGATGGCATCCATCACATAACCTAATGTTTCATGAACATCCGGTACACGAACGCGTGCCATGTCTTTATTGGTTTTGATCGGATCCGGGAGAACAGGCCCTTTACTTTCGATCAACTGTACTTCCAGGCCCATAGCTTGTGGTACTACAAGGATATCAGAAAACAAAATAGCAGCATCCACACCCACAATATCTATTGGTTGTAGTGTGATCTCGCATGCCAGTTCAGGTGTCTGACAACGTTCAAAGAATCCGTATTTCTCACGCAATACCATGTACTCAGGAAGGTATCGTCCGGCCTGACGCATCATCCACACAGGAGTTCTTTCAGTTGCTTCACCGCGAAGGGTTCGGAGGAGTAGGTCGTTTTTTAGCATAGATTATAAAGTGAGTAGTGAATAGTGAGTAGTCAGTAGGGAGATATTTTTACTCACTACTGACTACTCACTACTCACTAAAATGTTGAATCGCTTTCCTCACCAGTTCTTCTTTTCCCGGTGAGTGAGCTGTGATGATTGAATTGTTTGTATGTTTTTTGATCGCTGCTTCAGTAGTGCTTCCTATGGCAAAGAATACTGTTGAAGTAGCAGATTTGTTTTGATTGAAAAAACTTTCTACAGCACTCGGACTAAAAAACACAATACCATCATAAGTGGTATCAATTTTTTGATGCAGTGGAATGGTTTTGTAAACGATGATCTCTTCAACACTGATGCCTGCTTCTCTAAGTTTGGCAGGTAATTCATCTCTTCGCTGATCACCACAGAAGAAAAATACTTCATCCAGCTCATCGTTATCGGATAAAATAGTTGCTGCAAGTTCTGATGCGTTGTTACCAGTGCCGCTAATAGGCTCTTCACCGAAATAGTTGCGAATGAGTTCTTGGGTAGTATTGCCCATGCAATAGATATTCCATTCCGGTACTTGTTGGTCTAGCATGGTGATCACACTTTCCACGGCGTTCATGCTGGTAAATACCACCGTTGCATATTGCAAAGCGATTTGTTCAACCTCTTGTTGTGTATCAATATCCTGAACAGGTTCAGTATCGATCAAAGGAATGATATCCAGCTGAATGTTTTGTTCAGTGGCTTCCTGTATCAGCGTTTCTTTTACAGGTCTGGTCGATAATATTTTCTTTTTACTTTCCTGCATTTCTGATTTCCTGTATGATTTCTTCAGCACCCATCGCCAAAATTTCTTGTCCGGCTTCTGTACCTATTGAAGGTCCAATAGCAATAGGTACGGTAGTACTAATATCAACTTTCTGACGACCATCCAATGACACCACATTTCCCTGAAAAAAGATCTGATCATCTTGTATTTGTGCGAGTGCAGAAATAGGTGTAGCGCAACCGCCCATCAATTGACGTAAAAAATTTCTTTCAGCATGAGCACAGATCGCTGTTTCATTATGATGGAGTTGTTGACAGTGATTGAAAATTTCAGTCTCACCTTCTCTACACACGACCATCACAGCACCTTGTGCAGGTGCAGGTAACATCCAATCCAGATCAATTGCTTTATCCGGACGAAGATTGATTCTCTCTAGTCCTGCAGCTGCGAAGATGGCACCTTGCCAATTACTTTCTTCCAGTTTACGAAGACGGGTATTGACGTTACCACGTAAATTATCAAACTGATGATCAGGATAACGATTGAGCCACTGTGCTTTACGGCGAACGCTGCTGGTGGCAATTGTGAATGGTGAATGGTGAATGGGCAATGAATCTATATTCACCATTGGCCATTCCCCATTCACATAACCCAGCGCTTCAGGTATATGATCCTCTTTATAAACAAGTATGTCTTTGTAGGATGCTCGTTTTAATACTGCGGCTTCTTGTATACCTTTGGCAAGTTGCGTGGGGACATCCTTCATAGAATGAACTGCAATATCAATTTTATTGCTGAGCAAAGCCGCATCGAGGGTCTTGGTGAAAATGCCCTGTACACCGATCTCATACAGTGGTGTAACAAGATCAATATCTCCTTCACTTTTGATGTACACGAGTTCCGAAGCCACTCCTTTTTCTTTCAGGAGTTCTTGCACCCATGTGGCTTGCCACACGGCGAGCTGACTGTCGCGTGTTCCTATACGTACTACCTTGGTCATATCTAGGTTTAATGACTGCTCGTCATGAAGTCGTTGATGGCTTCAATGTAATAACAACCGGGCTGATGTCTGTTACGCATCTTAACGGCTACATTGTTCACCACTTTCTGAATGGCTTCTGTATTGATATCTTCTGATGCTCTCCGTGAAGTTAAAAACAATCCACAGGAATGCATATCATGTAATTTTTGCTTCACCGCCTTTAAAATAGGAACATGGCGGCGCTGATGATTCCATAGCACAAACTCATTCATGTGTTTGCGTATAATGTTCATTGCTTTGGGTACTTCTGCTTTTCTTTTTTGCAGGGTTTGATCATTGATCTTGGACAGATCATCCACGTTTGCCAGCACTACATTGTTTTGTTGTGCCAATGATGGATCAATATTATGAGGAATAGAAAGATCGATCAGGATCTTTTGGGTAGTTGCTTTCAAATTCTTTGCTGTAATCACCGGCTGCTCAGCATTGGTGGCCACAATAATAATATCTGCACTGTTTATCTCATTCTCCAGCTGATTCCAATCTGCGCTTTGTAACTGTAGGCTTTCGGCCAGTTCAACTGCTTTTTCTGCAGTTCTGTTGATGAGTGTGATATTTTTTGTATCCAGATAATCAACCAGGTTCTTACAAGTATTACGTCCGATCTTACCGGTTCCCAATAAAACAATCTTCTTATCTGAAGTGTCTGTCAATTGCTGACGAATGAATTGAATGGCAGCAAAAGAAACAGAGATAGTACCACCACTTAATGCTGTTTCATTTTTGATCTGTTTGGAAGATTGCAGAACCGTATTGAATAAACGCTCAATGAAGGAGCCGATCATACCTTTTTCTTTCGCAAATTTTATCGCCAGCTTCATCTGACCTACAATCTCATAATCGCCCAATATCTGTGAATCCAATCCTGCGCCAACAGAAAAAATATGTTGTAAAGCTTCTTCGTTTTGTTTGATGTAGCAACGTTGAACAAAGTCAGATTTACTTCCTAATGTAACTGTACATAAGAGATCGATCAATGTTTCTGCATCTGGCGCTACCCCATAGATCTCGGTGCGATTACAGGTGCTCAGAACAAAAACTTCTTTTACACCCTTCGCCTTTGCAAGCTGTAGAATGATGGCATATTGTTCCGGATTGATCGCATAATTACCGCGAACAGCCGCATCGGTCTTTTTGTAGTTGATTCCTGCTATGAAAAATTGTCCTGTCTCCATAAACTGCCACGATCCTTTTTGTCTCGCTCAAATAAGTACGCAAAGGTATCCTGCATGGTTTCTTTTAAAACATGATAAACGTCATTACATTGTCATTTCTCTGTCAGTTTTCTGATAAGCGGTCTTTTATGCTGCTGAAATAAAACCCTTTCTGTTTTTGTTTCGTTCTTTTCTGCAAACAAATCTTTCAGAACTTTTAAGTAAGCGATTTGTTACTCTAACTTTGCAAACTCAAATGTGATTATGGCAACGAATGCGAAACGTGCACTCTTATTGATGAATTTGGGCTCACCTGATTCAACAGAAGTAAAAGATGTAAGAAAATACCTCAATGAGTTTTTAATGGATGGACGTGTGATCGATATCCCTTATATCGTAAGGGCATTATTGGTTCGCGGTATCATCGTTCCTTTTCGTGCGCCTAAGTCTGCTGAGGCTTACAGAAGTATCTGGACCGATGAGGGCTCACCACTGATCGTGCTCACCAAACAATTAAAAGAAGCATTGCAGCATGATATAGAAGAGCCTATTGGTATTGCGATGCGTTATGGCACACCCTCTCCTAAAGAAGCCTATGATGCTTTATTAAAGGATCATCCCCAGTTGGAAGAAGTGGTATTGTTGCCTTTGTACCCGCATTATGCCATGAGTAGCTATGAAACAGCGGTGGAATATGCCAAAGATCAACACAAACAATATGGCTATTCATTTAAGTTGAATGTCATCAAACCTTTTTATGATGATGAAGCCTATCTCAATGCTTTGGCCGCATCCATCAAACCTTACATGGAACAGGACTATGATCATATTTTATTCAGCTACCATGGTGTACCACAAAGACATATTCGTAAAAGCGATATCACCGGTTGCCATTGTTTGAAAGTGGAGAACTGTTGTGAAGTAGCTTCTCCTGCACATAAAGAATGTTATCGTCATCAATTGGTAGTGACCACTAAATTGGTTGCTGAAAAATTAGGTATTCCTAAAGATAAATACAGTCTTTCCTTCCAGTCAAGATTGGGCAGTGGCTGGCTAGAGCCTTTTACAGATAAGCGTTTGGAAGCTATGCCGGGTGAAGGCATAAAGAAATTGTTGGTGGCATGTCCGGCATTCATCAGCGATTGTTTGGAGACGATAGAAGAAATAGGCGAGGAAGGAAAAGAAACCTTCTTGCATGCAGGGGGTGAATCATTCACATTGATCCCTTGCCTCAACGTACACCCAGCCTGGACAGCTACTATTAAGCAATGGATGGAGGAGATCAGGAGTGGGAAAGAGGAGATGATATTAATTTGAAAATTTTCTAATTTGAAAATTTGAAAATTGAGCTCTTGTTGGGTTCAATTAATGTTTTTTCTAGTATTTCAATCAAATTGAACAATAACTTTATAATTTAAATGAATTATCGGTGATTGAAAATGAGCATCTTCATTTTCAAATTTTCAAATTTTCAAATTCTTCTTCTTGTACGAATACCTCAAATCGCTTCATATCATTTTTATCGTTACCTGGTTTGCGGGGTTGTTTTATATGCCCAGACTTTTTATTTATGCTACAGAGGCGGGTGATAAGACAGAAGTGGAATGTAAGATTTTGCGAGAGCAGTTTTCCATTATGATGAAACGATTGTGGTATGGTATCACCTGGCCTTCTGCCATTCTTACTTTGATCTTTGGATTGTCTGTCTTATTTCATGGTCATTGGGATAAAGTTGTTTTTGATCCATCAGGAAGATGGCTACTGGTGAAACTTGTTTTTGTTTTGTTTTTGTATGTCTATCACTTCTCACTGCATCGCATTTTTAAGCAGGAGATGGCAGGTATGTATCGATATTCTTCTAATCAACTTCGTATCTGGAATGAAGTGGCCACTATTTTTCTCATCTCCATTGTGATGCTGGTAGTGGTCAAACAAAGTCTCAGTTTTGTATGGGGGCTGGTGGGACTGATCCTGTTTGTACTGCTGCTCATGAGCGCCATTCGGGTGTACAAGCGCATGAGAGGGCAATGAATTCAAAAGTCAAAAGTGAAAAGTCAAAAGTGAAAAGTGAAAGGGGCTTTTATTTTGATATTTCTTTGAGACTTCATTTCTTTAAATTATTGATAATCAAGTAGTTAATCTTTTTTTTAAATCCATAATCATTTTTTCACTTTTGACTTTTCACTTTTGACTTTCCCCCCTCCCTTTTCCTCCCCCACATTTCATACCTTCGCAGCCTTTAAAACCTGCCTGTTAAAGGATTACAGGCAATTTTCAAGCTGACCGAAAGACTATGAGTGCTAAATACGCTGAATTTTCAGGATTGAACCTGCCGGCTATCGAAAAAGAGATACTGGCCAAATGGAAGGATGGACAGGCTTTTGAACAAAGTGTTACGCTTCGAGAAGGCAAAACACCTTTTGTGTTTTATGAAGGTCCACCAAGTGCGAATGGTATGCCCGGTATTCACCATGTCATTTCTCGTACGTTGAAAGATATGGTGTGTCGCTATAAGACCATGCAAGGTTTTCAGGTGAAGCGTAAAGGTGGATGGGATACCCATGGGTTGCCTGTGGAATTGGGTGTTGAAAAAGAACTGGGTATTACAAAGGAAGATATCGGTAAGAAAATTTCTGTTGAAGAGTATAACCAGAAATGTCGTGAGGCAGTGATGCGTTACAAAGACATTTGGGATGATATCACTACCAAAATGGGATACTGGGTTGATCTGAATGATCCCTATATCACTTTCGATAATAAATACATTGAATCACTATGGTGGATATTGAGTCAGTTGTACAAGAAAGGATACCTGTATGAAAGTGTGTCCATTCAACCGTATTCACCGGCAGCAGGAACAGGATTGAGTTCGCATGAATTGAATCAGCCGGGAACTTATAAGGATGTGAAGGATACATCTGCAGTAGCAATGTTCAAGGCAATCAAAAGCAACAAGACACAATTTCTTTTTGATGCTGCTGGTTCTGATGAAGTGTTTTTCATGGCTTGGACAACCACTCCATGGACACTACCATCTAACTTAGGATTGACCGTTGGGCCGAATATTGATTATGTGTTGGTGCAGACATTCAATCCGTATACACACTTACCTGTATTTGTTGTTCTTGCAAAAGCCTTGCTGGGCAAGTATTTCAAGCCCGAAGGAGAAAATGGAGATTTTACCGGATACCATGCAGAAATAAAATTATTGCCTTGGAAAATCATCACCGAATTCAAAGGATCTGCAATTGAAGATGCTACTTATGATCAATTGCTTCCTTATGAAGCCAACTCGCCATCAGTTGTTGAAGAGATCACACCGGGTGCAAAACCATTCCGAGTTTTATGCGGTGATTTTGTAACAACTGAAGATGGTACCGGTATCGTTCACACGGCTCCGGCATTTGGTGCAGATGACTATAAAGTTGGACAGAAATACAATATCGGTATTCTCACCATGGTAGATAGGGAAGGAAAATTTGTGGATGGATTGGGTGAGTTCAGTGGTCGCTATGTAAAGAATTATAAGGATGAAAAAGATTATGTAGATGTGAATGTTGATATCTGCGTAAAACTAAAAAAAGAGAACCGCGCATTTAAAGTTGAAAAATACGAACACAGTTATCCGCATTGTTGGAGAACCGATAAACCGATTCTGTATTATCCGTTAGATGCTTGGTTTATCAAGACCACTGCTGTGAAAGACAGAATGGTGGAACTGAATAAGACCATCAACTGGAAACCGAAGAGCACCGGTGAAGGACGTTTTGGTAACTGGCTGGAAAACATGGTAGACTGGAACTTGAGTCGTAGTCGCTATTGGGGAACACCTTTACCTGTTTGGCGTACAGAAGATGGTAGTGAGGAAGTTTGTATCGGTTCCATCGAAGAATTGAATGAAGGTATCCGCAAAGCCAATGAAGTATTGGGTGGCGAGGTTAATAAACATTATTTGCATGAAGGTATTCTTGATCTGCATAAACCTTATGTAGATGAGATCATGTTGGTGAGTGCTTCAGGAAAACCCATGCATCGAGTACCTGATCTGATCGACGTATGGTTTGATAGTGGCGCCATGCCTTATGCGCAATGGCATTATCCCTTTGAAAACAAAGAACTAGTTGATAAAGGACAATCATTTCCCGCAGACTTTATCGCAGAAGGTGTTGACCAAACACGTGGCTGGTTTTATACTTTGCATGCCATTGGTGTGATGTTGTTTGACAGTGTGGCTTACAAAACCGTTGTGAGTAATGGATTGGTGTTAGATAAGAACGGAAACAAAATGAGCAAGCGATTGGGTAATGTGGTGAATCCGTTTGAAACCATTGAGAAATATGGTGCTGATGCCACTCGTTGGTATTTGATCACGAATGCGTCACCTTGGGATAATTTGAAATTTGATCTGGCAGGCATTCAGGAAGTACAGCGTAAATTCTTTGGTACTTTATACAATACCTATCAGTTTTTTGTTTTGTATGCAAATGTAGATGGATTTGCATTTAAAGAAGCGCCGATTGCATTGGCAGACAGACCTGAGATCGATCGCTGGATTCTTTCTTCACTCAATAGTTTGGTGAAAAAGGTAACGGCTGCTATGGATGATTATGAACCCACCATCGCAGGAAGGGCCATTGAAGAATTTGTAGATGAGCATTTGAGTAACTGGTATGTGCGTTTGTGTCGCCGTCGTTTTTGGAAGGGTGATTATGAAACAGACAAGATCAGTGCTTACCAAACTTTGTATGAATGTTTGGAGACGATCGTAAGATTGATGGCACCTATTTCTCCATTCTTTAGTGATGCAGTATTCAGAAACCTGAATGCAGTAACGAATCGATTCAATGCGGCTTCTGTTCACCATGCAGATTTTCCTGTGGCGAATGATGCTGCCATTGATGAAGTGTTGGAGGAAAGAATGCAATTAGCGCAAGATGTTTGTTCGCTGGTATTATCACTGCGTAAAAAAGTAAACATCAAAGTAAGACAGCCTTTACAGAAAGTGTTGATCCCGGTACTCGATCCTAACATGAAACATCAGTTGGAATTGATCGAAGATCTGATCAAGGCAGAAGTGAATGTAAAAGAGATGGAATACATCACGGATACGGAAGGGATTATCAAGAAAAAGATCAAGCCTAATTTCAAAGCACTGGGAACCAAACTGGGTGCAAAAATGAAAGCAGCGGGTGCATTGATCACCGGTTTTGGTCAACATGAGATCGCTACGATCGAGAAAGCGGGTCAAATAGACCTGAATTTGGATGGAGAAACCATTACCATTTTGTTATCAGAGGTAGAGATCGCTGCAGAAGATATTCCGGGTTGGAGTGTGGCAGGCAAGGGTAGTTTGACCGTAGCCTTGGATATTACCCTAACGGAAGAGCTGAAACAGGAGGGGGATGCCAGAGAATTTGTCAATCGGATACAAAATATCAGGAAAGAAAGCGGTTTTGAACTCACAGACCGTATATTCGTGACCGTTCTTGAGGCAGAAGGCCTTAAGGAGTCCATTGTTAAGTATAACGATTATATTTGCCGCGAAATTTTGGCAGATATCATTGAATGGGTACCTCAGTTATCAGATGGTACTGAGATCGAAGTCAATGATACTCTGTTGAAAGTGGTAGTAAACAAAAAAGGATAAAAGCGTATGGCTACTAAGAAACCAGCCCCTAAGGCAGCGAAAAAACCGGCTCCAAAGGCGGCACCAGCCAAGAAAACAGCTTCAAAACCAGCACCTAAGAAGGCTGCTGCTAAGCCTGCTCCTAAAAAAGCAGCCAAGCCTGCACCTAAACCTGCTGCTAAAAAAGCGGCTCCTGCTAAGAAAGCAGCAGTAAAACCAGCGCCTGCAAAAAAGGCTGCTGCTAAACCTGCTCCTAAGCCGGCTGCTAAGGCACCTGTGAAAGTAGCGAAACCTGCTGCTAAACCGGCTCCAAAACCGGCACCAGCTCCAGTTAAGAAAGCTGCTGTACCGGTTAAGCCTGCTGCAAAAACTCCGGTAAAACCCGCAGTTACTGCACCTGTCGCTAAGCCTGTATCTACGCCATTACCACCGATGAAGAAACCAGAACCCAAAGGGCCACCAGCACCGCCTGTGAAACCAGTGCGTAGAGCACCAGAGCCGTTGAAAGAAGTAAAAGTTCCTAAGACTAGCACTAAGAGCAGCGTCCCTTATCAGCCCGGATATACACCATTAGAAAAAAGAGTAGAAACTGTGAGAAGCAACGAAACATTAGTTAAGTATAGTGATGCGGACTTGAATGAATTCCGCGAGTTGATCAATAAGAAACTGGAAGCAGCTAAAAAAGAGCTGACTTATCTCCAGGGCTTGATTACCCGTAAAGATGAAATGGGTGGTGATAATGATGATGCTCGTTACATGACCATGGAAGACGGAAGTATGAGTATGGAAAGAGAACAGCTCAGCCAAATGGCTAGCCGTCAGATCACTTATATTGATCACTTGGAGAAAGCATTGATGCGTATCGAAAACAAAACCTACGGTATCTGTCGTGTTACCGGTAAGTTGATCGATAAAGCTCGCTTACGCGCGGTGCCGCATGCTACATTGAGTTTGGAAGCAAAACTGGGGTTAGTGAAGCCTAGTGCTGAATAGTGCCACCGGCCCCCTGAAGGGAAGTTTTGAAACCTTATATAATAGAGCCGCTTAGTTTTTCTAAGCGGCTCTATTTTTTTACCCATCACTACACCCCCTTCAGTGTGCCGGGGGACTCATTATCTCACTTCCTGCATCTCAACCAACTTCTTATAAATTCCTCCCATCAACAGCAACTCATCGTGCGTGCCTCTTTCGGCGATCTCGCCTTTTTGTAAAACGATGATCTCGTCTGCATTACGGATGGTGGAGAGACGGTGGGCAATAACGATGGAAGTGCGTTGTTGCATCATATTATTGATGGCATCTTGTACCAATCTTTCACTTTCAGTATCCAATGATGAAGTTGCTTCATCCAAAATCAAAATCGGAGGGTTCTTTAATACGGCACGTGCAATGGTCACACGCTGACGTTCACCACCACTTAGTTTACTTCCTCTGTCACCGATATTGGTATCAAATCCTTCTTCTTTGCGCTGAATAAAATCATAGGCATTGGCAACTCTTGCTGCCTGTTCTATCTGCTTTTGATCTGCATGATCGATACCTAAAGCAATATTATTTGCGATGGTATCATTGAATAAGATAGGTTCTTGTGTTACAATACCCATCTGATTTCGTACGGAGTGCAATGAGTATTCTTTTATGTTGACACCATCAATTAATAATTCACCACCACTCACATCATGAAAACGTGGAATGAGATCTGCTAATGTACTTTTTCCTGCGCCTGATGAGCCTACCAAAGCAATAGTTTTTCCTTTTTTGATTTTGAGGTTGATATTTTTTAAGATGGTGACATCCTCATAAGAAAAAGAAACATTTTTGAATTCAATACTATCATTGAATTCAGTCAATGTTTTTGCATTGGGTTGGTCTGTTACAGTAACAGGTGCTTTTAAAATTTCTTCAATTCGCTGAATGGCGGCACTACCTCGTTGTGCGCTGTAAAATGAGCCTGATAAGGATTTCGCCGGATTGATGATCTGCGTAAAGAATACGATATACGTAATAAAGCTCTCAGGTTCTAAACCGAATTGCCCATCCAATACTAACTTTCCACCAAACCAAAGAATACAAGATAATACCAGTACACCCAAGAATTCAGACATCGGTGAAGCCAGATCTTTTCTGAAGTTCATTTTGTTGCGGATCTGGTTCAGCGTATTGTTATTACTGATGAATTTGTTGTGTAAAATCTTCTCAGCATTGAATGCTTTGATGACACGTAATCCACCAAGTGTTTCATCAAGAATAGACATCAGCGTACCCAATTTCTCTTGTGAAGAAGTGGATTGTTTTTTCAATGAGCGACTCAATCTGCCAATAATAAAACCGGTAAGTGGTAATAATACCAATAAGAATAAAGACAATGCCGGACTCAACATCACTAGAAAAACGAGAATGATGATAATGTTTAAAGGGTCACGTATCAATGCTTCTAATGTTCCCATTACACTCCATTCTACTTCGTTGGCATCATTGCTCATTCGACTAATAATATCACCTTTACGTTGTTCTGTAAAGTATCCGATGGGGAGTTCTAATATTTTACTGTAAAGATCTGCGCGGAGTTTGGTCATGACATAATTCCGCATAGGTGCCAATACCCTGAAAGAGAGATACGTAAAGACGTTTTTGAAGAAGATCGAAATGATGATCAATCCACAAATAGCTCCCAAAGCATATACTTCGCCTTTGTCGGTGATCAGTTTGCTGATAAAATATTTTAGATAATTTAACACGCCATTGGCAGTCAACGAGAACTCGGGTTCAACATTGATCAATGCTTCTTTATTGAATAATAATTGCAGGAATGGGGCTAGCATAGCCAGTGATATCAGCGAGAACAGGATTGAAAACAAAGTGAAAACCAAATACAGGACTATGTTCTGCTTCTGACTCCTCAGGTAAAAAAGTATTCTGGAAAAACGCTTCATATCAGGATAAAATCGGTAAAACACAGCAAAGTAAGTAATTTTACAGCCAATCAAACAGTTCAACATGGAAGAAGGAAAACGTCAGCGTCAGGTAGCAGGAGCCATTCAAGAGGAAATGAATGATATTTTCAGGAGACTGAATCTTTCCATGCTCGATGGAGGAATGGTATCTATTTCCTCTGTTAAAGTCACACCCGATCTGTTAGAAGCCAGAATTTATCTCAGCCTGTTCCAGGTAAAAGATTCCAAGGCCACGATGAAGACCATCGAAAACAGAGCCTGGGAAATCAAAAAAGAACTGGCTGATAAAATGAAACATCAACTTCGTCGAATACCCGTTCTTCATTTTTATCTTGATGATACGTTAGATTATGTGTTCAAGATGGAAGAAATCTTTAAGAATATTAGTGAGGAGAAGAAGGGGGAAGAAGAGAGTGAGTAATGAATAGTGAGTAGTCAGTAGTGAGTGATTTTTATACTCACTACTGACTATTCACTACTCACTCAAACTAATACATTTAATCAACCACACGACCCAATCCCGTGAACTTTCTATTTGCTTGGCGCTATTTCAGATCTAAAAAATCTACCAATGCCATCAATGTTATTGCGTGGATCAGCGTTACGGCTATTACTGTGGGATGTGCTGCACTCATCATCATACTCAGTGTATTTAATGGATTTGAAGAGTTGGTAAAAGGGCTATACACAGATTTTTATACAGACATCCGTATCTCCCCAGCAAAAGGTAAGACCATTGTACTCAATGATCGGTTACAGCAACAGATCAAATCAACACCGGGAGTGGCTGTTTTTAGTCTAGTAGCTGAAGAGAAAGCTTTATTGGTGAATGGTCCTTATCAATCTATAGTGCTTGTAAAGGGAGTAGATGAATCATATGTTACAACGAATAAAATTTCCGAGCATATCAAGCGAGGGAAGTTCTTATTGGGAACATTGGAAACACCGTCTATTGTTTTGGGTTATGGAATAGAAAATGCCATTGGCGCAGATGTAGAACGAGGTATTTATCCGCTTACACTGTATACGCCAAACAGAAAAGCCAGTTTCAATTCCTTGGATGGACTCAGCGTGAATAATGTTACAGCAAGTGGAACTTTTCAGGTGCAACAAGAATTCGATAATAAATATGCATTCACCAATCTTGCTTTCTTTCGTTATATGCTGAATATGGAAGCAGATGAATACAGTGCTGCAGAGATCAAAGTAAATGGAGATGCTGATAAGATCAAAGAGCAATTACAAACAACATTAGGTGATCAGTATCTTGTTCAAACACGATATGAACAGAACAAAAGTTTGTATGCAGTGATGCAAATGGAAAAATGGGTGATCTATGCCATTCTATCTTTGATATTAGTAGTAGCAGCGTTTAATATGATCGGTGCGCTTACGATGTTGGTATTGGAAAAACAAAAAGATATTGCAGTATTACAAGCCATGGGTGCTTCTCAAAAAAGGATCCAAACTATTTTTCTTTCTGAGGGATTGCTGCTTGCAGGTTTTGGTACCGCTCTTGGCATGTTATTAGCGACCCTTATTTGTTGGCTACAAATTAAATTTGAGTTGATCAAGTTGGCTGGCGATACATTCATTGTTAAAGCATATCCTGTAAAACTGATTCCCACGGATTATCTCTTGGTGGCAGTTACTGTTATGATCATTGGTTTTCTTGCCGCATGGATACCATCCAGAAAAGCCAGTCGTCAAGAACTTGCGCTCAAATAAAACCCCTGTGTAATTCTGTGCTATACTTTGTGCAACTTGGTGGTTTTTTTACCACTGAGGTAAAGGAGTATGGCGCAGAGTTACACAGAGGGTTAACATAAAAAGAGCCGCTTCATTTTCATAAGCGGCTCCCGTAATAACTATTTTGAATTTTTACTTTTGATTTTTGACTTCTTCTAGTAGTCTCCCAAAGTTTCCTCTAGCTGACCTAAAGCTTTCGCCAATTGCTCATCACTAGGAGCAATGCCATGCCATTCGTGACTACCTTCCATGAAGTCAACACCTTTACCCATTTCAGTTTTCATCAGGATACAGATAGGTTTACCTTGTCCGGTCATAGATTTTGCTTTATCCAGAACAGCCACTACATCTTCCATATCATTGCCATTCATATCCAGAACAGTCCAGTTGAAGGCTTTGAATTTATCGTGGAGATTATCGAGAGCTAATACTTTGCTGGTAGGGCCATCGATCTGTTGTCCGTTCCAGTCAATGGTAGCAATCAGATTATCCACTTTATTATGTGCAGCAAACATAACTGCTTCCCAGATCTGTCCTTCTTGTAATTCACCATCACCATGTAAGGAGAAAACGAGGTGAGGGTCATTGTTATATTTTTTGGTGAGTGCTGCACCTATCGCTACACTCATACCCTGACCCAAAGAACCACTGGCAATTCTTACACCCGGTAAATGTTCATGCGTAGTAGGGTGACCTTGTAAACGGGTATTGAGTTTACGGAAGCTACCCAATTCTTTCTTATCAAAATAACCGGAACGGGATAGTACCGAATAATAAACAGGAGAAATATGTCCGTTGGAAAGGAAGAAAAGATCTTCACCTACACCATCCATTTTGAATTGACGGTCATGTTTCATGGTATGAAAAAACAGGGCGGTGAGGAAATCGGTACAACCCAAAGAACCACCCGGGTGACCACTCTGAACCCCATGAACCATTCGAACGATATCGCGCCTGATCTGACTGGCCGCGGCTTTCAATTCCTGAATACTTGCCATATGCTTGTTTTGTGGTTGCGAAGATAGGGGAATAGTCGATAGTTCATAGTCGATGGTCCATAGCTGATGGGAAGAAAATGTCAACGAATTGGGGTATCAATCAAACAAATTACTATGGATCATCGACTATGGACTATTCACTATATTTGCCCCCACAAAATCATCATATGTCAGAAGATCTGGATTTAATATTGGCCGATGCGGAAGAAAGTATGACCAAGGCCATTGGGCACCTGGAAACAGAACTTACCAAGATCAGGGCGGGTAAAGCCAATCCAACCATGTTGGATGGTATTATGGTAGATTATTATGGATCTCCTACACCGATCAATCAGGTAGCAAATATCAGTGTATTGGATGTTCGTACGATCAGCATCCAGCCTTGGGAAAAGAATATGCTGGCAGCCATCGAAAGAGCGATCATGGCTGCGAATATTGGTATCACTCCTCAAAATGATGGTGTTCAATTACGTTTATTCTTACCACCATTGACCGAAGAAAGAAGAAGAGAATTGGTAAAAAAAGCAGCAGGTGAAGGCGAACATTCTAAAGTAGCCATCAGAAACATTCGTCGCGATGCCATTGAGCAGGTGAAGAAATTACAGAAAGATGGGTTGAGTGAAGACGCTGCAAAGGATGCTGAAAAAAGTATCCAAGATATTACTGATAAATTTATCTCACTTGTAGATAAACATTTAGCTGCCAAAGAAAAAGAAGTGATGGCGGTATAATCTTTAATTTTTTGATCTTTGATTTTTTGATTCGTTTTTTTATAGATCAAGAAATCAAAGATCAAAAAATCAAACCTTCTCTTTTTTATTAACCAGGTATACCCCGCAAAGAATAATTCCTAAACATCCGATCTGAAGGATGGTGATTTGTTCTCCGTCTAATAATCCCCAGAAAACAGCAACAAACGGAATTCCATAGGTGACCATGGATGCAAACAATGTTCCTGCCCTTTTTACAAGCATGTAAAAAATAATAGAGGCGAATGCTGTTCCCAGTACACCCAGAATGAAAGAGGCTCCTGTTGCTTTAATGACTGCTGTCTCAGATAAAGCCATCTCTGTATATCCTGTGTAATATAAAATGATGGCTGAAGGAATGATCAGAAATACAAAAGCGAGTGATGCAATATTCAAAGATCCAACTTCTCTCATATGTCTGCCCACCATATTCACGTTGATACCATAACAAAGAGTAGCAAGTAGCACCAGCCCTGCATATGAGAAATTTTGAAAACTTACTTCTTTACCCGCAAACATTAACAGACAAAGTCCAATAAAGCCAATAACAACACCCGCAATTTTAGTAGTATTCGCTTTTAACTGGAAAAATGAAATGCCCACTAGTATGGTAAACAATGGCGTAAGTGCATTGAGGATACCTGCCAAAGAGCTGTCGATCTGTGTTTCAGCGATACAGAATAAATAAGCGGGGAAAAAATTACCCAATAATCCCGATAAGATCACCAGAAACCATTTGCGCTGAGGTATTTGTTTGAGTGCTTTTACGGCAAAGGGTGTAAGGATAAGTCCTGCACTCAAAATACGTATAGATGCTACCTGATAAGGTGTTAGTACATGCATGCCTTCTTTCATCAGGATAAAGGAGCTTCCCCAGATCACCGATAACAGTAAAAAAATCCCCCAATTAATGATCCTGTCTCTCAATGTGTTGTTTTTGTAAAGGTGAGGGATTGCTTTCATTATTCAATTTTATTGGGTATTTTCATTATTCACCAAACCAACTCAACTATGGGAATGCTGAAAGAATTCAAAGAGTTTGCCATGCGAGGCAATCTGGTAGATATTGCTGTAGCCTTTGTCATGGGTGCTTCATTCGGGAAGATAGTAACCTCATTTGTAGATGGAATTGTAATGCCAATGGTTGGTATGCTGACCGGAGGTGTTGATTTTAATGATAAAGTATGGGTATTAAAAGAGGCAATTGCGGAAGTAAAAGATGCTAGTGGTACTGTGGTGACTGAAGCGGCAGCAGAAGTTTCAATCAAGTATGGGGCTTTTATCACCAATGTTTTAGATTTTATCATTGTGGCATTTGTCGTATTTCTAGTGATTAAAGGCATCAATAAAATGAAAGCTCCTGCAGAAGCGCCAGCACCCGCCGGCCCATCTGAAACAGAGAAATTGCTGGCTGAGATTAGGGATTCATTGAAAAAGTAGACTAGTCCATGGTCCATGGTAGAAATGATCAAAGGTTATTAAGGCAATAGCTTTATAGCTAAGGGATCTAATTATTATCTTTTTTACTATGGTCTATGGACCATCGACCATCGACTAAGTGGATAAATATTACCCCCCTTCCGGTCAAAATAAGGCCTGAAGGGGTTTTCTTTGCAGCTAAAGTATGTGTTGTGAATACAGTGAATTATCAAATTAAATTAGATCAGTTTGAAGGTCCGTTCGACCTGCTGCTGTTTTTTATTGAGCGGGATGAACTGGATATCTATAATATTCCCATTACCAAGATCATCAAAGACTTCCTAGATTTTATTCATCAGGGGGAGAAACTGAATATTGAACTGAGTAGTGAGTTCATTCTGTTTGTATCTACATTGATGCGTATCAAGGCTAGATTATTATTACCGCGTAAGGAGATAGATGCACAAGGAAATGAGATAGACCCTCGTCAGGAATTGATCGATAAAATTCTGGAGTACAAACGCTTTAAAGAAGCTGCTGTTCAAATGGCTGAAATGGAAGCGATGCGTATGCTGATGGTAAAACGTGGAAACCTTCAGAAAGAGTTGATAGAAATCGGAGAGGACGCATCTGAAGGAACAGAGATTCAAAACATCACAATGTTCAAGCTGATGAAAGCTTTTGAAAAAGTGATGCAGCGTGTGCATGATCGTCAGAATAAACCGGTACATACCGTAGTGCGCTACAACTATACCATGGAGGGCAGCCGTGATTATATGCTCGATTTTGTAGCGAAAGAAAAAACAGTAGCTTTTGAAAAGGTATTTGAAGTATGTAATGATAGAATACATGCCATCTTTTTATTCCTCTCCATTCTGGAATTAACACAGCAAAAATTCATGAAGCTACTGGTTGCAGAAGGGAAGAATAATTTTATCGTAGAGTGGAATGAAAAACGTGAAGAGGAATTAAAAGAAGAAGGACTTACTGACGAAGATTTCACCAATACATTTACAGACGATCCTACACCTATTGCCGAATAAAAAAAATCTGTGAATCTGTGGCTTTATTTATTTAGCCACAGATTCACAGATTTTATTTGAGAGAAATTATCCTAACAATACTGTAGCAGACACAGTCTCACGCATCAACTCACGAACTGCATCAGCTATGCCTTGTGCATCATATGCACATTCTCTGTGTAATTCTTTAGGAGTACCATGTTCTACAAGTCTATCAGGAATACCCAAGACTTTTACATCGGCTTTATAACCATACTGATTCATGAATTCCAATACTGCTGATCCGAAACCTCCAACTACAGTACCATCTTCAACAGTTACAATTTTGCTGTATTTGCTGAAAGCTTCATGCAGCAGATCTTCATCAATGGGTTTCACAAAACGTAGATCATAGTGCGCAGGATCTAATCCTTCTGTTCTTAATTCTCTGATGGCAGTTGTTGCAAAATTACCCGGATGACCAAAGCTTAAAATAGCAACATCTCTTCCGTCTTTAATTTTTCTTCCCTTGCCAATTTGTACTTCTTCAAAAGCAGTTCTCCATTCCGGCATTACACCTTCTCCGCGTGGGTAGCGGATCACAAAGGGATATTCTGTTTTCTCTAATTGTGCAGTGTACATCAGATTGCGCAGCTCCTGCTCATTCATCGGTGCACTAACAATCAGATTAGGAATGCAACGCATATAAGGAATATCATAACAACCATGGTGTGTTGGACCATCTTCTCCTACCAATCCGGCTCTGTCTAAGCACATAACTACCGGTAACTTCTGAATTGCTACATCATGTACTACCTGGTCATAAGCACGTTGCATGAAGGAAGAATAAATATTACAGAACACGCGCATACCCTGAGTGGCCAATCCGGCACTGAGGGTAACAGCATGTTGTTCGCAAATGCCCACATCGAATGCACGATGCGGCATTTTTTCCATCATGAATTTGAGAGAAGATCCACTAGGCATTGCAGGTGTGACTCCCATCACTTTATCATTCATTTCAGCCAATTCAATCATGGTATGTCCGAAAACATCCTGGTATTTTGGTGGCTGAGGAGCGTCGATTTTTTTCTTGTAGATCTCACCTGTCACTTTATCAAACAAACCCGGAGCATGCCATTTGGTTTGATCTTTTTCAGCCAATGCATATCCTTTTCCTTTGGTGGTAATGATATGCAACAATTTCGGTCCCGGAATTTCTCTTAGGTCTTTTAATGTATCTACCAGTTTGGTGATATTATGTCCATCAATCGGACCAAAGTATCGAATCTTTAATGCTTCAAACAGGTTGCTGCTTTTGCTTACCACACCTTTTACACCTGCTTCAATTTTTGATGCGAGATCGCGGCTGAGGTTTTTACCTACAGGTAGTTTACCTAACAAATTCCACACTTCATCTCTCACTTTGTTATAGGTAGGCGAAGTGCTGATATCCGTCAAATATTCTTTCAGAGCACCCACATTCGGGTCAATGCTCATGCAATTGTCGTTCAGAACGATCAATACATCGCTATCTGCCACGCCTGCATGGTTCATGGCTTCAAAAGCCATACCGGCGGTCATGGATCCATCACCAATGACTGCTATGGATTTTCGATTTTCACCCTTGTATTTGGCAGCCATAGACATACCCAAGGCAGCCGAGATAGAGGTAGAAGAATGCCCTACACCAAACGTATCGTATTGACTTTCAGAACGTTTTGGAAAGCCACTAAGGCCTTTGTATTTGCGATTGGTAATAAATTGATCGCGACGGCCAGTCAGGATCTTGTGTCCATAAGCCTGATGCCCTACATCCCATACCAATTGATCATAAGGTGTATTGTACACATAATGAAGGGCTACACTCAATTCCACAACGCCCAAACTGGCAGCAAAATGTCCGCCATGAACGCTCACCACGTCAATAATATATTGTCTCAATTCATCACAAACCTGATGTAATTGCTCTCTGGTAAGGGTTTTAAGGTCATCGGGGTTATTGATCCTGCTGAGTAATTGTCCCGGTTTAATCTCCATGCGGAAGGGTTTGAAATGTAAAAATAGGCTTTTCGTATTTAGCAATCTGCCAATAATAAGTAAAGAAACAGTTGGTAAAAGAGAAGGTTCGTCGGCGGGGAACATTAATTTACGCCAAACAAGTGTGCTTTTTGCCTTTAATCAAATTTCGGGATAAGTCGGCAAGGCTTTCCCGCTATATTTGTTCTCACATGAAGACTAGTAAATCGACTTTGTATTGGTGGTGCCAGTTAGGGGGATGGTTGTTCTATGGATTGACCATGATTTTCTTTGCATTTGTCTTCAGAGATCGTCAGGGCGCTATTAATGAGATATTTTATTATCGTTTGGTGGTCACCATTCTTACAGGTATGGTGTTTACCCATTTATTACGTGAGCTGGTGATCAGAATGGAGCTCCGTCCACCTATCGATTCTAATAAATGGTGGCTCCTGACTATTACTATTTTATGCATTATCGTATTGTACAGTTTATCGAATAGTGCGGTGGTAGAGTGGTTGCAGTATTATGATCCTGCTATTAAAGCTTCTGTAGCAAAAAGATTTCTTTCTAACCTGATTTTTGATTCACCCATGATATTAGTTTGGGTGTCAATTTATTACATTTGGCATTATGTGGAATTGGGTACCAAGAGTGAGATCCAGAAAGTGAAATTGGAAAGTTTGGTAAAAGAGCTCGAACTCAAAACCATTAAATCCCATATTAATCCGCATTTTATTTTCAATGCGTTGAACAGTATTCGTGCGTTGGTGGATGAGAATCCAAATCGTGCCCGTACTGCGATTACCGAGTTGAGCAATATCCTGCGCAGCAGTATGCAGGCTGAGAAATTAGAAACCGTTCCTTTTGAAAAGGAATTGAATATTGTGAAAGATTATCTGGCATTGGAACATATTCGTTTTGAGGACAGATTGAGAGTTGAGTATGAGATTGATGAAGATACATTGGATCAGCCGGTACCTCCAATGATGTTACAGACACTGGTTGAAAATGCTATTAAGCATGGTATTGGTAAGCAAAAAGATGGTGGATTGATCAAAGTGATTTCCGATTACAGAGAAAACCATCATGAACTGATCATCCAAAATACAGGGCAGCTGAATAATACCATCAACTCAGATGGATTTGGTATCAACAGTACCCGAAACCGATTGAAGTTATTATTCGGCGGAAAAGCTAACTTTGAGATCAGGGATATTGGAGACAATATGGTAGAAGCGGTAGTAAAAATGCCTGTACAACCTGTTTATTCTTAATTCTATATAATAACCGATCTATGGCTATCAAAGCGATCATTATTGATGATGAAAGACTTGCACGTAATGAGTTAAAAAAATTATTGCAAGACCATTCAGATATAGAGGTAATCGAAGAAGCTGCAAATGTGGATGATGGGATCGAAAAAATTGAATCCCTGAATCCCGATTTGATTTTCCTCGATATTCAAATGCCCGGTAAAACCGGATTTGATCTGCTGGCAGAAGTAGAAAAAGCACCTAAAGTGATCTTTACTACTGCGTATGATGAATATGCGATCAAAGCATTCGAAGTAAATGCTTTGGACTATCTGCTGAAACCCATTGAACCCAAACGTTTGGCAGATGCCATACAAAAACTGCAAGCTGAAATATTCAAAGAGTCAGCAGGATTGAATGGCATAAATAGAGGCCCACTTACAGAACACGATCAGGTGTTTGTAAAAGATGGAGAGCGTTGCTGGTTTGTGAAGCTGGGTGAAATTCGTTTATTTGAAAGTGTGGGTAACTATGCCAAAGTATTCTTTGGTACGAATAAACCACTGATCTTAAAATCACTGAACGCATTGGAAGAGCGTCTGGACGACAGAATGTTTTTCCGTGCCAATCGTAAACACATTATTAACCTACGCTGGATCGAAAAAATTGAACCTTACTTCAATGGTGGTCTCCTTGTAGACCTCAAAGGCGGTGAAAAGATCGAAGTAAGCCGCAGACAAACAGTGAAGTTTAAGGAGATGATGAGCTTATAAGAAAAGTCGATAGTCCATGGTCCATAGACCATGGATTTTAATTGCTAGCTATTGGATTAGTCAAAGAAATATATCTTCCTAACCATGGACCATCTACTATGGTCCATCCACTATTACCCCATATGAAAAAAAACAACCTACTGCTTGTTGCCTTTCTTTTATTATCGCTAAGCAGTTTTGCGCAGAAAATCGAAGATTTAATTACAGAAAAAGAAGTGGCACGTATTGAAAAGATCTTGTCTTCTGATGAAATGGAAGGACGTAGAACTTTTACAAAAGGAATTGATAAAGCAGCAGCATTCATTGCTGATGAATTCAAAAAAACAGGATTGCAAACCTGGAATAATAGTGGTTCTTATCTTCAGCAGTTTGCTATGGTACGTCCAAAGTTTATTAGTGTAACTGCAAGTATAGATGGTATTAGTGTTGATAGTAGAGATGTGATTGTGATGACATGTCAGCCGGAAATCAAAGTCACTGAAACATCAGGGTATGAAAAAGTTACTATTGGTAAAGGCGCGAACTTAGTAACTGAAGCCAGAAAGCTAATGGCTGCTAATAAAAATTATTTTGTGTTGGTGGATACCAGTCACGCACGTTCTATGGGTACGCTCACAAGAATGAAGAGTAATCTGTTTAAGACAGATAAGAACCTCATTTTCATGTTGGCTACTACAGATCCTAAGACCTATGTAGTTGAAAGCAAACATGAGATTACTGAAATGCCTTTAGCAAATGTGGTGGGGGTATTGCCCGGAAAGAGCAAGAAGAATGAATATGTCATCTTCTCAGGCCACTATGATCACTTAGGAATCATGGGTAAGGACAGAAACGGCAATGTTCAAACCGACTCAATTTTTAATGGAGCTAATGACGATGCTGCTGGAACTACAGCAATGATGGTGCTGGCACAATATTTCAAAGCCATCAATAGCAATGAGCGTACATTGATTTTTGTAGCATTTACTGCTGAAGAAGTAGGAGGTTATGGGTCTACCTATTTTTCACGCCAATTCAATCCGGACCAAGTAATGGCGATGTTCAATATCGAAATGATCGGATCAGAAAGTAAGTGGGGAAAAAATTCTGCTTTCATTACCGGTTATGAAAAAACGGATATGGGTAAAATTTTGCAGAGTAATTTAACAGGTACAGATTTTACTTTTTATCCTGATCCATATCCGGCACAGCAATTGTTTTATCGCTCAGATAATGCAACACTTGCAAGACTAGGTGTGCCTGCGCATACCATTTCTACGACCAAGATTGATGTAGATCCTTACTATCATAAAGCAAGTGATGAATTCAGTACCATTGATACTGATAACATGACACGTATCATTCGTGCCATTGCATTGAGTTCAAGAGGTATTGTAAGTGGCAAGGAAACACCTACGAGGGTGAATACAAGCGATTTGAGATAACATACTTGATCAGTTCAAATAAAAAAAAGACCGGAACTATAATTCCGGTCTTTTTTTTATTTCCATGGACATGGAATAGGATTTGCTCTTCGTTGAGGGGAACGAAAGATGAGTGAGAATTCAAATGTTTTTAATGGCCCAACAAAATTCTTGGAATTGGATGTATTGATATCGTAAGTAATTCCGCCTTGAACGTTACCATATACCAATCCAAAATAAGGGATCACTGCTTCTTGCTGGCGATAAAAAATACCGGTATTAATCACTGTAGGAAGATCGCTGGATGGATCACCAACGATATGTCCTAAATTGATTCCGGCTGTATATGAGTTGATATTCTTTTCAAATACAAACATTGTAGCAGCATTGAATACCATTCTGTCTGAAACAAAAGTCTGATAATTGGTATTGATATTATATCGAGGAGGATCTAATTGGTTTGGATCTTGTAATGCCGATTTTGCAGATCGAACAAAACGATAACCTGCTACACCGACATCAAAACTCGAACGATCTGTTCTGTAGGTATAATTGATCCCGGCAAATGCAGCATAGTAAGGTTTGATATTATTCAGGTATGCTTCATTCGTAGGCAATGTTCTGTTAAAGCCTGAAGAAGATAGCTGTTGCGCAAAGGTCAATTGTGAGAAATCAATCAGCGTATTAGCGTATGAGCCTCCTAATCCAACTGATAATCCATGCATATCATCTTGATCCAGACTCACATGAGAGCTGATGGCGATGTTGAATGAGTTACTTTTATAGGCTCCTGCAAGTCCATAATCCTGCAAGAAAAAAAGACCTCCGCCGATATAGTTTTGATCATTACCTTTTTGTTTGCAAAGTCTTCCATCAAAAGAAAGGGAAGTTGTATTTAAAGGTTCTACACCGGAACTGATCCATTGATTTCTTCTCAATCCCATTAAGCGCCAGTCTGCATCACCATTACCCACAAAAGCCGGATTCACAGTTAGCGGTGAAGCAAAGAATTGTGAAAAGATAGGGTCTTGCGCTCTCGTATCATTACAGAGTATCACTGCAGTAATGAATACAAAGCTATAACGCAACAAATATTTCATAGTTGTTTGAATCATCTGAGTAATAATGTTTGTCCGGTTTTTTGAACTAGAGAACCATCCGCTGCTACTCCCACAGCTACCCATATATAAATACCCATAGGCTGTGGTGTTCCATTCAGTGTTCCATTCCATCCTTCGTCATGGTTCTTACTTTCGAACATGAGTTGATTGAATCGGTTATAAATTCTGAAATATCTGAATTCACTGATGCCTGCCAAGTATGGATATAATTTATCATTCACCCCATCACCATTCGGTGTGAATGATTTGGGGATGAATATGTCTACCAGTTTATTATCAAACACTCTTACGAGTAATGAATCTCGGGTAATACATCCGGCTGGAGAAATCAATTCTATAGCATATTGTTGCGTGGTGGTATAATTAAATAACACGTCTCTGCTATTAGGTCGGTTGATACCCCATGTAGGTGTCCATCGATACCTGTATCCTGTTACATCTCGTATTTGAATAGGCAATGGTACTGTTTTGTATGCACTAACAGATGGCATAGTAACACCGGGTATTGGAATTTGTATGTCTACAATACTATCCATACTAGTAGGTGTTGCAGGACAATACAATTGACTGGCGGTGAGTCTTATTTCATGATTACCCCCAATGGTATAGATATTAGTAGCATTGTAAGTACTCTGAATATTGGTATTGCCGAAATCCCAACGCCAAACAATAGGTCCGGTCGTATTGGTATCTGTCAGATTGGTGAAATTCATTTGGGTATTGATGCAATAAGTATCATAGGAGAACTTCAGGATCGGTTGATCAATTTTAATGAGACCAATACCTTGTGCCAATGTATCTACACAACCAAACTCATTCATCAAGACTGCATTATATCTGCCGGGTATTCCGGTAACCAATGAATCATCAATAGCACCCGGGATGGATCCTTCATTATGTGTCCATTGATATGTTAATCGTTCAGGTGATGTAATGAAGAGTGTATCAGAAATATTGTTACATAAGTAAATACCTCTTCTTGTATTCATCGTTCCTACTGGAAGTGAATGAACGATCTGGGTAAATCTGATAGTGTCTTGTGTATTCAGACAAGCCCCGTGACGGAAATTCGTAAAAGCAAGCACACGTAAGTTGGCAGCTGAAGATGGTACCGGGAACGAATATGGATTATTAGTCACAGCTGCAATATTGATAGGCGTACCACTATTCTCAGTATATGTAAAACCATACGGAGCAGTACCGGCAAAATTCATAGAAAGGGTATCGAATGGATAACGGCAAATCACTGAATCACCTGTAATGATAGCCCGGGGCTTAGGTAGCACACGAACGGTAGTAGTAAATGTATTGCTTATACATCCTGTATTCTTAGCCACTACATTGTATACAGCCGTACCATTGCTGAAAGTATTGTTCTCTAGCACTTCGCTGATCGCAGTTTGTTGGAAAACAGCATTACTCGCCCCCGAGATACTATTGGCAGGTGTAACTGTTGGTAATGACCAGGTATACGTTGTACCTGGTGGTGCATTCACTGGAGTGGCATTGAAAGCAAGACCACTACATATTTCGGCAGATTGATTACCAATAGTAGGCAATACAGAGCCCACATGTACTGTTACTGTAAATGGACTTCCCACACAAATACCTGCACTTGGAGTAACAGTGTAAACGAGTCGGGCAGGATTATTTGTTGTATTAATCAATGTCTGGAAAATATTTCCGGTCGGAATAACTTGTCCCGTTGATCCGGTAATTGCACCAAATGGAACTACTACAGGATTAGCCCAGATATAACGTGTATTTGCAGGTGTATTTGCAGGTGTGATGGATACGGATGATCCCGTACAAATGGTATCACTTAAATTATTAATTGCAGGCGTTGGGTTTACAGGAACAGTTAATGTAAAATCATTACCAATACATCCATTGAAAGATGGTGTTACCGTATATGCTGCGGTGTTTACCACATTGTTCGTGCTGGATAATATTTGGGTGATGGTTGTTTGTCCGACAGACTGCGCACTACCACCGGTTAAACTGTTAAATGGACTGATCAATGGATTGCGCCAAGTATAAGTTGTACCGATCGGTGCGGTAGTAGATGCAAAATTGAATGGTGAACCACTACAAATATTATTCAGTGTTTGATCTGTTACAACAGGAATAGGTTGAACAGAAACAGCTAATGTAAATGGAGTACCTTGACATGTTCCTGCAGTCGGTGTTACAGTATATGTTGCTATTGATGTATTGATAGTCTGATTCACTAGAGTTTGACTGATACTACCTGTTCCAATTAATTGTGCTGTTCCTCCTGTAATGGTTCCACCCGGATTGTAAACAGGTACACCCCAAGTAAACAAAGTATTGACAGGAATATTAGAGGCAGTGTAAGTAAACAAAGTATTACTACAAACGGATAATGATTGGTTATTGATGGCAGGTGTTGGTTTTACTTGTACAGTTACAGATCGTTGACTTTGACAACCATTGGCAGATAATGTATAGTTGTATACCACTGGCACCTGGTTAATAGAACCATTGACCAATACTTCTCCAGGATTATTAGTCCCAAAGGCAGCGCCATTATTGATAGAAGCTTGTAAAGCTCTTGTCCAGTTGAATGTAGTACCCGATACATTCGCTGTTGGAAAATAATTGAAAGTGCTTCCTGAACAAATATCTGGAGCATTGGTCACGCTCGTTAAAGCAGGAATAGGATTTACAGTTACTGTAATATTTTGCGTATTGGTACATCCTTCAGTTGTAGCAAGCGTGTAAACGTATGTGACATTGAGAGGTGTATTTGTATTATTCACCAATATTTCATTCAAACTATTTGCGCCGGAAGCAGAAGGATTATTGATACCCGGAACTACAACTCTTATCCAGTTAAATGTAGCAGTAGATGGAGTATTGCTGGTTGGCACATAAGTAAAAGCCGTATTACTGCAAATAGCAGAAGGAGTTAAAGAACTGCTGAGTTGTGTAGATGGATTCACAGTAAGATTGATAATAAAATCATTTCCTGCACAAGAACCTGTAATGGGTGTAACAGTATATTGAGCTTGTACCGGCAAGTTCGTGGTATTGGTGACAAACTGTGATATAGATGTTACAGGTGCAGATTGTGATACAGCACCGGCAACGGTTCCGTTGGGTACAATATTCGGCGTAATCCATGTATAAGTTGTTCCAACAGGAACAGGACTTGGTGTTACTGAAAAAGAATTACCTGAACATATTGCAGTGTTCACAGTACTAATGACTGCTCTAGGGTTCACAGGTACAGTAACAGTAAAATTATTGCCTGTACATCCATTAGCAGAAGGTGTTACGGTGTATACTACTGAAGAACTTACATTGGTGATATTGGTTAATGTTTGTCCGATAGTGGATCTTCCTGCTTCTGCGATTGCGCCTGTAATTGATGAAGTAGGCGACACAATAGCATTTCCCCATGAATAAATGGTATTGGTTTGTATACCCGCAGGAGTATAATCAAATGAACTCCCACTACAAATTGCAGGTAATGTTATACTGGAAGCTACAGGAATAGGATTCACTGTAACTGAAACAGAGAAAGGAATACCTGTACAACCATCAGCAATAGGAGTAACTGTATAAGTAAGAGTTGCAGGGCTTGAAGAAGTATTGAATAGTTGTTGTCCAATACTATTGGCAAGGGTTCCTGTAGTACCACCAGTTATAATACCAGAAGGAGAACTAACAGGAGCCCCCCAGGAGTATAGAGTATTCGTTGGAACATTATTGATGGTAGTCGTAAAGCTTGTATTACTACAGATGGTAGCTACTTTATTGGTAATAGCAGGTGTTGGTTTTACAACAACATTGACAATTTGTGTATTAGAGCAACCATTCACAGTGGTGGTATAACTGTAAGGTACTGTGAGTGGTGATACAGTGGTATTGAAAAGAAATTCATTGGCAGTACCTGTTCCAGCGGAGCTACCATTACTTATTCCATTGACTGCGTTTCTACTCCACTGAAAAATTACAGTACCACCTGTTGTAAGAGAAGTAGGATTATAAATAAAGTTGCCTTCACTACAAATGGCTGTGGGGGTAAGACTACTGTTCAACAAAGGAGTTGGATTCACTACTACCGTTACATTCTGTGTGTTACTACAGCCTCCTGTTGTAACTAGATTGTATGCATAAGTAACTGTGATGGGCGAATTGGTTGTATTAACCAATGCTTCATTCGGGTTATTGGTTCCTGAAGCAGCAGTATTCGAAATCCCCGCTACAAAATTTCTCGACCAGTTAAACTGTGTTGTGGAAGGTGTATTGGAAGTAGGCGTATAACTGAATTGTTGATTACTACATACAGGGGCAGGTGTTAAGCTACTGCTAAGAGCTGTGGCAGGGTTAATGGTAGCATTGATGAAATGTGTATTCGTACAGCCGCCCGAGGATATATTGATCGCATAAACTACATTGATAGGAATTGTTGTACTGTTGATCAGTGTTTCATTGACAGTATTTCCTAAACCTGTTGTACCAGTATTGGTAATACCAGCTGCATCATACCTCCTCCATGAAAAAGTAGGAGCAGCTGCACTGGTGGTGGCAACATAATTAAAATTATTGCCGCTACAAACAGCGGGTGGAGCAAAAGAACTATTCAAAGGAATATTAGGAGCAGCTGTATTACTAACCGTTACTACAAGTGTAAAATTACTTCCTAAGCAACCATTCGTTCTGGGTGTAACAGTATAAGTAGCGGTAGCACTGGCGCCTGAAACATTGTTAAGACCTTGGCTTACATACTGCGATTCTATGGATTGTGCAGCTCCTCCGGTAATAGCTAAGGACGGACTAATAACAGGAGTGCTCCATGTATACGTTGTGCCATTTGGCGCACCTGCAGGGTCGTGAGAAAAAGTTTGATTATTACAAATGCTTTCTGTGCCATTTGCGATGTTGGGTATTGGGCTTACTCTTACAAATACATTTTGAATATTGGAGCAAGTCGTAACTGTGTTTGTGAGTGTATACGTATAAGGTAATGAGATAGCATTGAGTGTGTTATTGTTCAATGCTTCCTGTGGGTTATTGGTACCTGTTGCTGCACCATTGGTAATACCACCTACCAATGCCCTGCTCCAGGCAAATGTTACATTTGATTGCAGCGAAGTAGGGTTGTAATTAAAAGTTGATCCACTACACACATCATTCAAGTTGGCTGAACTGCTTAACACAGGAGTGGGATTGATCAATACCTGAAAACTCTGTGTATTGATACAACCGGATGCATTCATTGTAAACTCATAAGTAACAGTAGAAGGTGTAAGGTTACTGCTGTTGACAAGTACTTCATTGATATTACCCGTACCCAAACCGGCACTTGGACTAATGCCCGCAACGGAAGCCCTGCTCCATGTAATGGTGGTGCCTCCTAAAGTGGAAGTTGGATTATATACAAAAGAGGTACCACTGCATCTCACATCATTGGAGGTGCTACTGCTGAGTGTGGGTAATGGTTTTAGATTGGTTGCAACTATTTGTGTATTGCTACAACCCGTTGCAGTGCTCAATAAATTATAGGTGTAATTAACAGGAATACTTGCTAGAGTCGTATTGATCAATGTTTCATCCGGACTATTAGTTCCTGATGCTGCCGGATTTGAAATGCCGGCTATAGTACTTCTAGTCCAAGAGAAATTGATATCACTTTGGGTGGAAGTAGGTGTATATGCAAACTGACTGCCACTACAAACATCCGCAGGTGTTAAAGAAGAGTTGAGTGTAGGAGTTGGATTTACAATAACAGAAACAGTTTGAACATTGGTACAACCATTCGCACTTAAAGTATAGATATAACTACTTGTAACAGGTATATTGGAGGTATTGGTTAATGCTTCGTTGATGCTACCTGTTGAAGCGTTGGTATTGGGGGTAATATCTACTACTTGCGCACGACTCCAAGTGATGGTGGTACCGGTTGTAGCACTGGCTGCAGTATATACAAAAGAAGCTCCACTACAAATAGAAGTTGTTGCAGTGCTATTGGTTAAACGTGGCAATGGATTTACTGTGACAGCAAGTGTAAAATTTGTATTGTTGGAAACCTGAACTGTATAATTAACGGTAGCAGCCGCAGTCGTATTATTGGTGAGTGTTTGTATAACACCTGTTTGCGGAGTACCTTGAGGTGTGGCATTGACAGAGCCAGCAGGTGCAACAACTGGAACTCCCCAGGTATATGTTAACGAACTGGCTGCTCCTGGTGGCCTGAAATCAAATGATTGCCCGCTGCAAATCGTTAATGTATGTTGAGAAAATAATGCTTGCCCAATTAATAAAAAAAGTAGAAATAAAACGGTACGAATACTGATCCTTTGACGTTGGAGTCCGATCTGTTCACCTTTCGAAATTTTCATAAGATAATATTGGTTGCTTATTTATCTCCTGTGCTTGCCGAACGATTTGTTTTTTTCGGCATCACAGTACGACAATCATCTATTCAAGAGCAAGATTCATTGTTTCATGCAGCCTAACGTTTTTATCAATCCATTAAAAAAGCAAATGGGGAGTTGCTTTCATTGTAGCAAAAAACGCCAGATGATATTCTAAGATAAGATGAACCGCACAGATAATCAATACTTTCCATGCATATTCATGTAGTTTTTTATATTTAAAAACGCCTGTAAAGAGAATATGGGTAATTATTATGTCCATAATTGCAAAAACAGCTGATAATCAACCAATTTGATCTTACCACTATACGTTCATGACAATCGAGATAAATACTGGCTGATATCATACATACCCACAAAAACATATTTTTAGTTAGCTACTTTGCTAAACAGATAGCTAATTGTAATGCATTAACTTGTATAAATGAGAAATACGACTTGTATAGTAATAAGAACCTTCTTTTTACTGCTTATCATGGGTTCGCTCCTGAATGGGTATTCGCAAAATGCCTATGAGATGGAAATCCAACAATGGAAGAAAGAACGGCTGATTGAACTTAAATCTGAAAATGGCTGGTTGAATCTTGCCGGATTATTTTGGATCAAAGAGGGTAAACAATATTTTGGTGGGAGCACTACCGATGATATTCGATTCCCTATTCCTTCTTTTCCTGCACAAGTCGGATACTTTGAACGAAAAGGAAATATGGTAAAACAAGTCTTGGAAAAAAATATTGCATTGTTTACGAATGGCATCTTTGAAAAAGAACAGGTGATTTTTCATATAGATTCATCGCAGCAACCACAGATGTCTTTTGCACACTACCGATGGACTCTTCTACAAAGGGACGAGTTGATTGGTATTCGATTCAGAGATCTGCAACATCCGGCTGTTACAGCTTTACAAACCATTCCATGTTTTCCAATCGATACAACTTTTCGTATAAAAGCAAAGCTGGTTACTCCGCTTATTCCCCAAAAAATTCCGGTAGCCAATGTGCTCGGACAAATAACAAAACAGTTCTCACCTGGAAAACTTGTTTTCAATTTACGAGGAGAAACTTACAGTATTGATGCATTGCAGGAAGGAGACAAACTGTTTATTGTTTTTGCTGATCGAACAAGTGGTCATTCGACGTATGCTTCCGGGCGTTATTTGTATGCAGCTATGCCTGGTAAAGATGGGATTACGATAGTAGACTTTAATAAAGCATTTAATCCGCCTTGTGTCTTTACGGCATATGCCACCTGTCTCTTACCTCCGACGCAAAATATACTGCGAACAGCAATCGAAGCAGGAGAAAAGATGGTTGGTGATCACTAAGATTTTAGCAATTGTCGGATACTGCTTAAGTGTGCGAATAATACGGCAGGCACAATCAACCCCGGTAAGAATACATAGGGAAAATACGTGAGACCAATATTTGGTTGTTCAAATCCAAAGCGCTGAAAAGCTGTCGGCACGGAGAGTACACCATGATAAGCGATATTGACCAATAGTCCTAAACAGATTAGATTCCATATCAGTAAAACTGTTTTGTGGAGTAGTTTTTTATGATAGCCAAAATAAGCAATAACAGGAGCAGTAATGCCGGAGATAATATCAAAGTTGATGCCTTCAAAAGTCATTAATTGAGGAACAAGTTGATGTGTATACAAAGAAAATAAACACAACTCCACAGGAATTCTTACAATATGTAATAGGGTTAATTGATCGGGTCTCAATTGATCGATAAAGTTTCGTCCCTTTACAGTTGCAAACAATATGATTACAAGTGATACCGGAGGTAGTAACATGGCTAAAAATCGCGGTGGTAAGGTTTCTGTATTCGTGTAGAAACCAGTAGCTGCAATGGCTCCTTGGCCAATCATCCAAATCATTAACAAACTCGCTACGATCTTATTGCCGTGTGCAGCTTTTACCAAAAAGAAACAAGTCAATAAAACAGTAGCTACAAAGCCCAATGGTAAGTACAAAGGGAGGTTGTTCATACGGGTTTAGTTTGTGCAAAGAAAAACATTTGCGAGTTCAGTCACTTATGAATTCCATTAACGGTATCGATAGAATTTCGTTAATGCTAAGACCTATATATTCCTGTTGAATGAAAGTAGTGACGATTAGCCGTTCTGCTGAACCAGTGAACTGCTGTGAATGGCTGCACTCATTTCTTTGATCAGAGAAACATCTTTTTCAATGGCATTACCGATCACGATTACATCAGCGCCTGCTTTACAATTGCGGTAAGCTTTTTCAGGTTCAGTAATACCGCCGCCGATGATCAATGGAATTTCAATATGACGGGCTACTTTTTCGATCATGTTTTCGGTAATAGGTCTTTTGGCACCACTACCTGCATCCATATAGATTAATTTCATGCCCAGCATTTCACCGGCCATTGCTGTACACATTGCAATCTCATTTTTATCTGCCGGAATGGGGGTTGCATTTGAGATATAAGAAACAGTAGTAGGAGCACCGCCATCAACCACCATATAACCAGTTGGCATGATTTCAAGACCACTCTTTTTTACAAAAGGGGCGCTGATCACATGCTGTCCAATTAACAATTCAGGATTACGACCGGAAATCAATGAGAGGTATAAAAGCGCATCTGCATATTTACTTACCTGAGAAGGAGAGCCCGGGAATAAAATAACAGGGATATCACAGGCAGCTTTGATTTGCTGGATACATTCATCTAAGTGACTTGAAATCACCAGACTGCCGCCCAGAAAGAAATAATCCACTTTTGCATCTACAGATAGGGACACCAGCTGATCAATGCTCGCATTGTCGACCTTGTCTGGGTCAATAAGTACGGTGAAGGATTTCTTACCCGCTTTCTTTCTTTCTGCCAATTGCTGATATATAACCTGCTTCATTCAGTATTAAATAGATGCTACTGCAAAAATGCAGAAAAGTTTTTGTTTAAGGTGCTAAACCCCTGTTTGTTTCGTATTTATTTGAAAGATAATGTGTTGAAAGCAATTAATGACTCCCAAAATGCAGAAATTTCCGGTTTGTTGCACCTTTTTATTTACGGAAAATTCTTTATTCAACAAGGGTGAACGCCAAAAAATCTTTCCCACAATGGGGGATATTCCCTCAAATTCAACCCTGATTTGAGGTGTGAAAAAATCCACATTCTTTATTCACAAGCTGTGCATATTTACGGACTTGGATTATCAAATCGGAAAGATATTTTCGTCAACCGCTTAACATTTCGTTAATCCGCTGGGACCCATTAAATAACCGCTAAAATCAGAACTGCATTATGGCTACTACTCGCTCTAAGAAAGGCTTGCAATTCGGACGTCGCTTTACCCAAGAAGGCGTTAGTCCGTACGACCAGTTTGAATACGATTACAGAGACTCTGTGATCAAAAATCCAAATGGTGAAAAAGTATTTGAAATGAACAACGTGGAGGTTCCTAAACAATGGAGCCAGATCGCCACCGATATCCTTGCCCAGAAATATTTCCGCAAGGCCGGTGTACCGCAACCCGATGGTTCAGTGGGAAGAGAAACGAGCGTTAAGCAAGTAGCACACCGTATGGCACATTGCTGGCGTGTATGGGGTGAACGTTATGGTTATTTCGCTTCTGAAAAAGATGCCCAGATATTTTACGATGAATTGGTATACAGCATCCTGAACCAGGCTTGCGTACCCAACTCTCCACAATGGTTCAATACCGGTTTGCATGAAGTATATGGCATCACCGGAAAACCGCAAGGTCACTATTATGTTGACGCAAAAGACGGTAAGCTGAAAAAGTCTACCAATGCCTATGAGCGTCCTCAGCCGCATGCATGTTTCATCCTGAGCGTGAGCGACGACTTAGTGAACGAAGGCGGTATCATGGATTTGTGGACTCGCGAGGCCCGCATTTTCAAATATGGTTCTGGTGTGGGTACCAATTTCTCTCAAATTCGTGGCGGCGGAGAAAAATTGAGCGGTGGTGGTACATCAAGCGGATTGATGAGTTTCCTCAAAATAGGTGATCGTGCTGCAGGTGCCATCAAAAGTGGCGGTACAACACGTCGTGCCGCTAAAATGGTGTGTTTGGATCTTGATCACCCTGAGATCATGGATTTCATCAACTGGAAAGTAGAAGAAGAAAAGAAAGTGGCTGCACTGGTAGCTGCCGGCTATGATAACAGTTATGAAGGAGAAGCATATGCTACTGTTTCCGGACAAAATTCTAATAACTCAGTTCGTATCCCTAATAGCTTCTTCAAAGCATTGGAAGAAGATGGTGATTGGGAACTGAAAGCACGTACAGATGGTCGTACCATGAAAAAAATCCCTGCACGTGAAGTATGGGATAAAATCGCTTACGCTGCATGGCGTTGTGCTGATCCGGGTACACAATACGATACCACCATCAATGAATGGCATACCTGTCCAAAAGGTGGTCGCATCAATGCGTCTAACCCTTGTTCAGAGTACATGTTCTTAGATAACACAGCTTGTAACCTGGCTTCTATCAACCTGCGTAAGTTTCATGATGATGATACCAACGTATTTGATGTAGAAGGTTTTGAATATACTACCCGCTTATGGACCACCGTACTGGAGATCTCTGTATTGATGGCTCAGTTCCCTTCAAAAGAAGTAGCTCAGCTTTCTTACGATTATCGTACACTGGGTCTGGGCTTCGCTAACCTCGGTTCTATGCTGATGGTAAGCGGTATTGCTTATGACAGTGAAGAAGCGCGTGGTATTGCCGGTGCGATCTCTGCGATCATGACCGGTGTTGCCTATAAAACATCTGCAGAAATGGCTTCTTTCTTGGGTGCTTTTGATAAGTACGAAGAAAACAAAGAAGATATGTTGCGTGTAATGCGCAACCACCGTGCTGCAGCTTATGATGCTGAAGATGCATATGTTGGATTAGAGATCAAGCCACAAGGTATCAAAGCAAAATATTGTCCTGATTACCTGTTGAAAGCTGCTACCAAAGCATGGGATGATGCAGTACAACTAGGTGAACAATATGGTTACCGTAATGCACAAACCACTGTAATCGCACCAACCGGTACCATCGGTCTGGTAATGGATTGTGATACGACCGGTGTTGAACCCGATTTCGCTTTGGTGAAATTCAAGAAATTATCCGGTGGTGGTTATTTCAAGATCATCAACCAGTCTGTACCTCAGGCATTGAAGAACCTGGGATACAACGAAGCAGAAGCAAAAGCAATCGAACAATATGCAGTAGGGGCTGCTTCGTTTGAAAATGCACCTTTCATCAACAATGAAACATTGGCTGCTAAAGGATTTACAGCTGATGAGATCGCTAAATTGAATGGTGCTGCTAAATCTGCATTTGAGATCGGATTTATCTTCAACCGTTTCACTTTGGGTGATGAGTGCATGCAGCGCTTAGGATTCAAAGAAGAACAATATGCAGACTGGAGTTTCAATCTCCTTGAAGCATTAGGATTCACAGAAGAGCAAATCGATGCAGCGAATGACTACATATGTGGTACTATGACCATCGAAGGTGCTCCATACCTGAAAGAAGAACATTTACCGGTATTTGATTGCGCTAATAAGTGTGGTAAGAAAGGAGAGCGTTATATCCATGCATATGGACATATACGCATGATGGGTGCTTGTCAGCCATTCCTGAGCGGCGCGATCTCTAAAACCATCAACCTGCCACATGAAGCATCCATTGAAGAGATTGCTGATTGCTATATGCTGAGCTGGAAATTGGGTCTGAAAGCGAATGCTCTTTACCGTGATGGTTCTAAATTAAGTCAGCCTTTGAGCAATAAGTCTGATAAGAAGAAGAAAGAGGAAGATGCTTCAAGCGACAAGCTGCAAGCTGCTGAAGAAACACCTGCTATTGAAACAGGTTCTAACATTGTTGATCTGAGTCAATTGACTGTGGATGAATTATTGGAAGAAGTACAGAAGCGTATGAATGCTTCTACAGATACCAAACTGAAGCGTCAGTTATCAACCATCGTTGAGAAGAAATCATTACCGGCCAAGCGTCGTGGTTTCACACAGAAAGCAAAAATCGGCGGACAAGTCATCTTCTTACGCACCGGTGAATATGCTGATGGAACATTGGGAGAGATCTTTATTGATCTGGCTAAAGAAGGTTCAACCCTTCGTAGCTTCATGAACTGTTTTGCAATTGCAGTTTCTGTAGGCTTACAATATGGTGTGCCATTGGAAGAGTTTGTTGAGAAGTTTGTGTTTACCAAGTTTGAACCATCAGGTATGGTTGACCATCCAAATATCAAGACCACCACTTCATTGGTAGACTTTGTATTCCGTGCATTGGCTTATGAGTACTTAGGAAGAACAGATCTGGTACATGTGCTGGATCGTCCAACCATCGGTAACACCGGAGAAGAGGATGGAGATGCTACTTTGCTGGGAAAGCCTGAATTGAGCAGTGTTCGTGTAACCGCTCCATCAGCCAATACCACTCCTGCCGCTCAGCCTCAGAAATTACAGCGTGCAACAGCAGCCGTAAAAGCAGAGAACAGCGGAATGGATGCCGTAAATGCAGCAGCAAAGAACATGCAAAGTGATGCGCCTGCTTGTAACACTTGCGGACATATCACCATTCGCTCAGGTACTTGTTACAAGTGCTTGAACTGTGGTAACAGCATGGGTTGTAGCTAGTAAGTTGACATGAAAATTGTTAGTAAATACAATGAGAAACCGCTTCCTTTTAAGGGGCGGTTTTTTTGTGATGTGTTTTATGAATAGATCCTTCGTCACAAATTATAACATCGCCATCAACGAAGTGCTTCGCTATAATTATGACCACTATCAGAAATGAATTTCTTAAAGTTCCAAAACCAGGAATATGGCTAAGGCATGAATAAAAACTTAGATCCTTTCCGAAATGAAAGATACCTATATCGGTAAAAGGGCACTAAGGCGAGAGATCAGTATGAATATGAATTCAACATGGAACCTGTGAGTCAAATGATCAAAAAAATCCGACAGGATTGTAATCTTACACAATAGCAATTGGGTAAATTGGTGAGCGTTCAAAAAGCACAGATATCAAAGTTGGAAAGCAGTGCAAACAGGGCAACATTGGATACTATTGTAAAAGTGTTTAAGGCATTAAAAGCAAATATTCATTTCACAGTTACTATTGATCTACAACTGCTTCAGCTCAACTGATCTTGATTAGTTTTCAATCGATATCAATCATCGCATCTTTTCTTTACCTTAGAGCACGCCTATTTATTCATAACTACCATTACCTCGCATCTTATTAGCCACACAAAACGGGCTATGCTAAATACATGAGAATGATTGTGCTGAAATATTATTTCAAACAATAATCAATCTTATGTTTAAAAATCTGGGTTCATTTTTTTTGTTTTTTGTAGTATTTGATACAGCTGCTCAAACAAAGTTATTGTCAAAGCAAGAGCTTCATTTTTTAAATAAGAATGTTAAAGTGATAGCTTCAGATAGCTTACTTAGCTGTGACTGGAAAATTTTAAATCAAGACGTAAAGAATAAAAATATTTTCCTCCTTGGAGAACCGAATCATGGATCTAGGGAGATGTTTCTATTACATAATAGCTTGATTCAGTATTTGTACGAAACGAAGGGGATAAAAGCTGTTTTGTTTGAATCCGGTATCGGAGAATTAGCTTTTGCTGATTTGAATTCTGGGCAATTAGAACCCGACCAAATGATCAATGGGTTTTTTGGCGGATGGCGTTCTGAGGAATTTGTTGATTTGATGAAATATTTGCAATCAAAAAAAATCGCAGTAGCTGGGTTTGATGTTCAGCGAACTAGTAGTTCTTTTTCCTTATTGTTAAATAAAGTAGCTCAGAAATTTGGAAGTGACTCATCAAAAGTGATTAATCTAGAAATACGCTTTGGTTTAATAAGCCGTGAGTTGGGGAATAGCAAAGTCAAGTATGACTCCATTAAGATTAATACAGAAAATCTCATCAATGAATATGTAACTCTCAAAAACTTCTTTATCAAGAAAAACGATAAAGACTATTCCAAAGAGTTGCTTTTGACTATTCGAACCCTCGAAAATCGAGTTATTTTTCTTCAATATATGCTTGATTTTACGAGAGATAAAGATTGGAATAAACGATGGGCAGCCAGAGATGCTGCTATGGCTGATAACGTAAAATGGTTCCTTGAAAACATCTATAAAAATGAGCCTATTGTGATTTTAGGTCATAATTATCATATAGCAAAAGGAAATGAACAAGAAAAGGTAATGGGTAAGTTGTTAGCAGACTCTTACTCGGATCGAATGTATGCTTTGGGTTTTTTTGCAGGAGAAGGTAGGTATTATAACAATCCGGGTAAAATAACCGCCTTAAATTCACCTGACTCCAGTGCTTTAGATATTAAACACATTATTCAAAAAGCTGAGGGATTTGTTAGTTATTTGAAATTTCCATTCAATAGAAAAAAGAAGTATGAATGGTTATTCAGCCCAATTACAGTTAATGATACATTTATTAACCTCAACAATGGGAATAAGATGACGCTTTCGGGCTTGTTCGATGCAATAATTATGATCAAAAGGAGCAGCCCCAGTAACAACTATCTGTTTAAATAATAGTGTTTCGTAGTTTCAAACAATGTTCAACTTTTGAGAAAAAGCAGGCAATCGTTTAATGATCTTAATGCCATTTCAAATCATCTTTTCTTTATCTTGAGATGAATTCACACTATTGCTTGATTCATATCATCGCTCATGGCATCAAAACCTATATCAGAAATGACAACTGAGGAGTTGCAAAAAACCGATAAATCGTTAAAGCTTGCGATTCAAATTATGGGAGTGGTCATAGTGTTGATGACAGCATCTGCGATCTATATCTTTACCCAAAAAGGGTTTAGTGCTACAACCGTTCTTCCAATTGTATTCCTTCCCTTGTTTACGATGAATATTGCCAATAGGAAAAAAATAAAAGCAGAATTACTATCAAGAAATAATCAATAATCTTATTCTCATCCGCCTAGGCGGACAAATTCTTAAATTCTTATGGGAGATCTCCAAATCAAAAAACAGCCTAAGAAATACGATGCAGTGATCGTAGGTTCTGGTGCGGGTGGTGGTATGGCAGCTTATGTGCTCGCCAATGCCGGATTAAAAGTTTGTTTATTGGAAGCAGGTGCAGATTATGATCCTGCAAAACATTCGTCTCAATTAAAAAATCCATGGGAATCGCCTCGTAGAGGAGCTAGTACCAAGTTTCGTCCCTTCGGTGATTTTGATGGATGCTTTTGGGGTTGGGAAATTGATGGAGAACCCTACACCATGGCAGAAGGCAGTGATAAATGGGATTGGTGGCGTGCGCGTATGATCGGTGGACGTACCAATCACTGGGGAAGAATTTCATTACGTTTTGGTCCAAAGGATTTCAAACGCAGAAGTATTGATGGACTCGGTGATGATTGGCCGATCAGTTATGACGATGTAAAACCTTACTACGATAAGATCGATAAATTATTGGGTGTCTTTGGTTCATTGGAAGGACTAGAGAATGATCCTGATGGTATCTTCCTCCCTCCTCCAAAACCACGTTTGCATGAATTGATGATCAAAAAAGCGGCTACAGGTATTGGGGTTCCGGTCATTCCATCACGTTTATCAATTCTTACCAAACAGATCAATAAAGAAAGAGGAGAATGTTTCTACTGTGCTCAGTGTGGTAGAAGTTGTAAAGCGGCTGCTGACTTCTCTTCTTCATCTGCATTGGTACAACCTGCTGTTAGAACAGGAAATGTAGATGTAATCACACAAGCAATGGCACGTGAAGTGATCACCAATAACGAAGGAATTGCAACCGGTATTTCTTATGTCGATAAAACTGACATGATGGAATACCAGGTGAGTGGCCGTGTGGTGATCCTTGCTGCGAGTGCTTGTGAAACTGCGCGCTTATTACTCAATTCAAAATCTACCAGACATCCTAATGGATTGGCCAATAGTAGTAACGTCGTAGGTAAATACCTGCATGATTCAACCGGTGCGGCATTGGGTGGTGTTTTGCCGGAACTCTTCGGTCGTAAGCGTTACAATGAAGATGGTGTTGGTGGTATGCACGTATATACACCATGGTGGCTGGATAATAAAAAATTAGACTTCCCTCGTGGTTATCATATTGAGTATTGGGGGGGGATGGGACAACCTGCTTATGGATTTGGTTTTGGCATGCAAGGCATGAATGGTAAGTATGCAGTCAATGGAGTAAAAAAAGAAGCAGGGGGATATGGAGCTTCATTGAAAGAAGATGTACGTTATTTCTATGGAGCAGGTGTAGGTATGGCCGGAAGAGGAGAAGCGGTTCCAAGAATTGATAACTATTGCGAGATCGATCCAAAAGTTGTAGATAAATACGGTATCCCTGTATTGCGTTTTCATACGACTCACTCTGACTATGAGATCAAGCAGGCCAAACACATGAAGGAAACTTTCAAAGAGATCATGCATGAAATGGGTGCGATCATTACCTGGGGTGGAGATGATGATGCTTCGAATAATTATGGCCTGGCTAATCCTGGGAATATCATCCATGAAGCAGGAACCGCTCGTATGGGTAACGATAAAAAAACTTCCGCATTGAATAAATGGAGCCAGGCGCATGACTGTAAAACATTGTTCTGTGTAGATGGAAGTCAGTTTACTTCACAGGCAGATAAAAACATCACATGGACGATCCTAGCATTGTCTATGCGTGCATCTGAATACATCATTGATGAAATGAAAAAACAAAATCTGTAAATCTGTTGGTCTCGTTGTAAGCGATACCGAAAAAAAATATTCATATGGACAGAAGAAAATCCATCAAAGCGTTGGTAGTAGGTACGGTAGCAACCGGTGTATTGGTTGATGCTTGTAAGCCTACTGATAAAAAAGACAACACTACTGCATCCGCCGGTTTGGATGACAGAATGGACGAAGAAAAAAAGTATCTCGCCAAATTAGAAAAAGAAGAAAAATTCTTCACAGAACATGAAATGGCGACCATTACTATTTTAGTGGACATTATTGTTCCAAAAGATGATGTGAGTGGTAGTGCTACTGATGCAAAAGTTCCTGAATTTTTGGAATTCATTGTAAAAGACATGCCATCTCATCAAACACCGATGCGGGGAGGATTACGTTGGCTGGATATCCAATCATTCAAACAGTTTGAGAAATCTTTTGTAGACTGTACGTCAGCACAAAGAATACAATTGGTAGACCAGATCGCTTATCCGGAAAAAGCCAAGCCTGAAATGGCGCAAGGTGTTTCTTTCTTTAACCTAATGCGAGATCTTACATTGACCGGTTTCTATACTTCTGAGATCGGTGTAAAAGATCTTGACTATCGTGGTAACGTTCCTAATAAATGGAATGGAGTACCCGATGATGTCTTAAAACAATACAAGTTGGCATACTCCGAAAGAGAACTAAAAGAGTGTGCGAGTTATAGCTAAAAAACAAACGCTGTGTGACCATCAAAAATCACACAGCGTTTTTCTTATGAGGTATTGGGTGAACTTAACTTACACCACTACCCGGATGGATATTTTCCTCCGGATTTATGAAATGTAGTTTTCCATTCGCATCTTCCGCCATCAGGATCATTCCATTGCTTTCAATCCCTCTCATTTTGCGAGGAGCTAAGTTCACCACAACTGTTACTTGCTTTCCAACAATGTCTTCGGGTTTGAAATGCATAGCAATACCGGATACAATGGTTCTAGTTTCAAAACCAAGATCTACCTGAAGTTTCAGTAATTTATCAGCTTTCTCGACCTTCTCAGCTGAAACAATTTTGCCCACTTTGAGATCGATCTTAGCAAAATCATCAAATACAATCTCAGGTTTCACGGTAACTTCCTTCACCTCACTACTCACTACTGACTGCTCACTCTCTTTCTTCACACTTGCTGCATTTAATTTTTCTATCTGTTCCATAATTTCACTGTCTTCAATTTTTCTGAATAATAATTCCGGAGCCCTGAGACTGTAACCCACACTCAGCAACTTCAGACTACCTGCATTTTCCCATTCCAGCATTTTCTCAACCACCTTCATCATGTGACACATTTTCTTCGCAGTAAATGGAAGGAATGGATTGATGAGGATCGCTAGATTAGCGGTTAACTGCAAGCAAATATGTAAGCAATTATCAATGCTTTTTTGTGCATCCGGATTTTCTGTTAACGATTTAGCTACGATCCATGGTTCTTTTTTCTGCATGTATTGATTACCAACACGAGCCAGATTGATCACTTCAAACAAGGCTTCACGGAAGCGGTATTCTTCGAGTAATGAAGACACTTTCGAAGCACTGTTCTTGATGTCTGCGATGGTCTGCTGATCTAAATCATCTGCAATATCTTGATGGAATGCAGGAACTTTCCCATTGCATAGTTTATGCATCAATACAAAAGTGCGGTTCACGAAATTGCCGAAGATGCTGACCAGTTCACTGTTATTCGCATCCTGATAACCCTTCCACATGAACTCACTGTCTTTTGTCTCGGGCGCGATCTGAGTAAGATAATAGCGCAGTACATCGGCCATCTGGCTACCGCCATTTTCTTTATTAATAAAGTCATTGATATAATCCTGCATGTCGAGTTTCCAATTTCGACTGGTACTCATTTTATCTCCTTCCAGATTCATGAATTCATTGGAAGGAACATTATCCGGTAAAATATTGCCATGCAGTTTCAGCATCACGGGGAAGATGATACAATGGAAAACAATATTATCCTTGCCAATGAAATGTACAAGCTTTGTGTCCTTGTCTTCCCAATAGGGCTTCCAATCTTTCCCTGTATTTAGTGCCCATTGTTTGGTAGCGCTGATATAACCGATCGGTGCATCGAACCATACATACAATACTTTTCCTTCAGCATCTGCTACCGGTACCTTTACGCCCCAATCCAGATCGCGTGTTACAGCACGAGGTTGTAATCCGCCATCGATCCAGCTTTTGCATTGTCCGAGAACATTGGAGCGCCAGTCATTGGCATGCTGTTCCAAAATCCATTGTCTGAGAAAATCTTCATGACGATTCAGTGGTAGATACCAATGCTTAGTAGATTTTTTTACCGGTGTTTTTCCACTGAGTGTGCTGACAGGATTGATCAATTCATCCGGACTTAAACTTTTTCCGCAACGCTCACATTGGTCACCATAAGCACTGTCGAAGCTACAATTCGGACAAGTTCCCTTGATATAGCGATCTGCTAAAAAAGAGTTGGCTTCTTCATCAAAATATTGTTCTGATTCTTTGATCTCGAGATCGCCGTTGTTATTCAGTTTGGTAAAAAATTCTTGAGCCGTTTCATGGTGTAAAGGATCACTGGTACGGTGGTATACATCAAAAGCAATACCCAGGTCTTTGAAATTCTGCTCCATCAATGGATGGTACTTATCAATGATGGCTCTTGCAGTTGTTCCTTCCTTGGTGGCCTGAATAGGGATGGCCGTTCCATGCTCATCACTTCCACATACAAATACAACATCTCTTTTTTGTGCTTTTAGATAACGCACATAGATATCTGCCGGTAAATAAGCACCTGCTAAGTGTCCAATATGTTTTTGCCCGTTCGCATAGGGAAGGGCTGCTGTGATCAAGTATCTTTTAGGTTGCTCCATAAATCCGCTCTTGGCTGTTTCCTTGTGTTTAAGTTTGCAAAAATACAGATTAGCGCCGTAAGAGCCCTTGATGCTTTGATGAAAGTGCAAATACGCTAAATTGCCACATGATCAAGATACCGCCGTATTTACGTAAAGGAGATACCATCGGCATTGTTTGTCCGTCCGGATATATGCCTGCCGATAAGGCTCAAACCTGTATCAAAGTGTTACAGGAGTGGGGTTATCAGGTTAAAATAGGTAAGACCCTGGGTCACCAATTTCATTATTTCTCTGGTACGGATGAAGAGCGCTTAGAAGATTTGCAGCAGATGTTGGACGATACACAAGTAAAAGCCATTCTTTGTGGAAGGGGTGGTTATGGGATGAGTAGGATCATTGATCTATTAGATTTCAAGACTTTCAAAAAAAATCCCAAATGGATCATTGGTTATAGTGATATCACTTTGTTGCAAGCTCATCTGTATGCACAATTAAAAACTGCATCATTGCATTCACCGATGGCAGCCGCTTTCAATGATGGTGAATTTGAGAATGAATACATTCAATCATTAAAAAAAATATTGAAAGGGAGTTCTTACAAATATCGTTCGATTGCACATCCTTTGAATCAATTCGGTACAGCATCCGGAGAGTTGGTGGGAGGAAATCTTTCTTTGTTGGCTCATATGATAGGCAGTAGATCCGCATTTCATTTCAATAAGAAAATATTATTCATAGAAGATATTGGCGAATACATTTACAACATCGATCGCATGATGATACAATTGGAGAGAAGTGGCGCTTTGCAAAACTTAGCAGGATTGGTCATCGGTGGATTTACAGACATGAAAGACACAGTCATTCCTTTTGGTGCCACCATTACAGAAGTGATCCATGACCGAGTAAAAAAATACCAATACCCCATCTGCTTCGATTTCCCCGTCAGCCACAGTCGAGAGAATTACCCGCTTAAAGTTGGTGTGAAGCATGAGTTGAAAGTGGGAAAGGGGGGAGCGATTTTAGTTGATAGACCATAGACCATGGACTATGGTCTATCGTCCAACAAGCTATCCATCTTACTCTTCATCTCAATAAACGTATTCAAATCTCTGTGAGAGCCATTTTCGATAGTGATGAATTCATCGCCGGGTTTGAGGGCTGATTTGAGTTTTACTGCATTGCGATAAGGAATAACGCCATCTTCTGTTCCATGAAAAATGGTAACAGGTGCGGTCACTTTCTTCATGAACTCATTGGATGGGAACTGGTATTTCAAAATTGATTTCAACGGATACATCCATAAATACATGCCGATCAATGAACGCATGCTGTTGTAGGGTGTTTCCAGTATCAACCTTTTACAATCTCTTACGGATGCCAATTGCGTTGCAGCCCCTGTTCCCATTGATTTTCCATAAATAATGATCTGATCGGGTTGGTAGAACTGTCTAGCACGCTTGTACACTTGCAAAGCTTGGTCATAGATAGCTTGCTCAGTAAGGTCTCCGGTTGATTTCCCAAAACCGGGATAGTCAGGCATCCAAACAGCATAACCATGAGAGGTGAATTTCTCGACAAAACGTCGATACCTTCTGACATTGCCACGATTGCCATGAAAATATAGTACCAACCCTTTTCGCAAACTATCAGGAACGGTAAAGTGTACCATATGGGTTGCACTATTTTCATCTATAGGAATCCATATATCCTCGTAAGGTTGCTCAAATTGATACACACTGTCTTTTGTAACAACCACCGGCTGAAACAATATTTTCTTCTGAAAAGAATAAAAAGCGATCCCAATCAGTGCATATACAATGAGTACGATCTTAAGCCAACGAGGGATTTTTTTCATCTTTGATTTTTTGATCTGTGATTTCTTGATCCTTGTCTGCCGACAGGCAGGTGTGATTTGAAAAACACACTCAATAAGTGCTATCCAGTCTCTTTAGAATCAATCAAGAAATCAAAGATCAAAAAATCAAAGATCAAATCCTTCTTTTTTCGGAACTTACAGCAAAAGAACCCCCTTGGGTCAACTGCTGTTATATATTGCGCTGGCTGTTGTTTTGCTGTCTGTACTCACTTATTTGGTACAGGAGCGACTGATATTCAAGCCAGAAAAATTGAAGCATGACTTCAGATTTGAGTATGATATTCCTTTTGAAGAACTTTTTTTTGATCCCGCTCCGGGAGTCCGTATCAATGGTTTACATTTCTATAGACCTGAACCTAAAGGATTGATCCTCTACCTGCATGGTAATACAAGAAGCATCAAAGGCTGGGCTAAATATGCCAAAGATTTTTATCGGTATGATTATGATGTAGTATTGGTAGACTATCGTGGATTTGGGAAAAGTACAGGTAAGCGTACTGAAAAAGATATGTTGAATGATATGCAGTTTGTGTATGAAAAACTGGCTGAAAAATATCAGCAACATCATATCCTCGTGTATGGGAGAAGTATGGGGAGCGGTTTTGCGGCCAAGATCGCATCAGATAACACACCCCGTTATTTGATCTTGGATGCACCTTATTATAGTTTCAAAAAAGTAGCGGAGCGATTTATGCCGATACTGCCGATCAAGTATGTGCTTCGCTTTCATTTACGAACAGATAAATGGATCCAAAAAGTGAACTGCCACACTTACATCATTCACGGCACAAAAGATTGGCTGATACCGATTAGTCATAGCGAGAAACTGCAACGCTTCAATCCGCATAAGATCACACTGATCAGAATTGAAGGAGGCGGACATAACAATCTGCCCTCTTTTCATGAGTATCATAATTTCATCCGAGATATTCTAAAATATTAGGTTGGATAAGTCAAAAGTGAAAAGTCAAAAGTCAAAAACTTTCTTCCAGGCATCCATACCACCTTTTAAATTGATCAGATTGGTGAATCCTAATTTTTCTTCGAGTCTTTGGATGGCGATCTGACTTCTGATTCCTTTTTTGCAATAGACGACTACTGTCTTTTCTGATGGTATTTCGTGGCTGTGTAGCATAAGCTCCCCTAGTGGGATTAACTTACCACCGATGTTGAATTCCTGATGTTCTGTTTGTTCTCTTACATCTAAAAGAAACAATGAATCATCATTTATTCGTTGTTTAAGTTCTTCAGGAGAGATATGTTTCATTCAAAATCGCTTCCTTCATAATACACGCGCTTCAGATTCAACTTGGAAACAGGTGCAACGATCAGTGGGAATTTTTCAATGGTCACGTTACTGGGGTCAAGTCCAAAGCCACGTTCTTCACCCAAACTGATCTCTTTCAACCAGAAATATAATTTCATCACGATGCGCTCAAAGAATGGCAATTCATTATCCTGACTTAAATATTTTTCCAATACAATGAATTGGAAATCGCCAACCACATTATTTTTCTCAAGACTCTCGTAACGACTGGTAATATTCACTTCCTTATTATTTACCAGTTCTTCCACTACTTTTCTGAACATGAGATTGATACGTTGTTCCACCCTGAATCCAAGTCGGAACTCAACACGAATGATATCATTCGGAATGATATGTTCAACAGAGTATTCGCAGGTATAAGGATCATCCAAAACATCCACATGTACAAACCAGTAGATATCGGCACGCTTGGGTTTTTTATTCAGGATAGAATACATGATCTTGTGTTCGATCTCTTTAGGATTATTGGCGCTCGTCATGTACACCAAGTGGGTAGCGTATTTGGGGATGGTCTTGTCATTACTTAATTCCTGAATCATAGGAATATAATGCTCCATTCTTACAAATTCCACGTACCTATTTTTGATCTTTCTACTTCTGAACCATACATACATCACTGCGAACAATGCTCCACCAACAATGAGTGTTACATAACCGCCATGCATGAATTTCTCCAAATTGGCAACCAGGAATGACAATTCAATAGCGAGATAAACGATCAAATAGATATAAATCCATACAGGCAATACCCTTCTGCTGACAAGAAAATTAGCAAAGAGAATAGACGTACTGATCATACACATCGTAATCGCCAATCCATATGCAGCACCCATGTTTGCTGATTTCTGGAAATATAAAACGATTGCCACGCAACCGATGTATAAGAGCAAACTGATTCCCGGAATATATAATTGGCCTTTTTCTTCTGTAGGGTAATGAATCTTCATTTTAGGCCAAAGATTCAGGCGCATGGCTTCACTGATCAAAGTGAATGAACCAGATATTAAAGCCTGGCTCGCAATAATAGCAGCAGTGGTTGCAATAATGATACCCGCCAGTTTGAACCATTGTGGCATGATACCAATAAATGGATTGAAACCACCGGCAATGAGATTTTCAGGAATAGGTCCGCCCTCATAGTTGGCCAGTAACCAGGCACCTTGTCCGAGATAGTTCAATATCAGACAGCATTTTACAAACATCCAAGAGATACGGATATTTCCTTTTCCGCAATGTCCCAAATCACTGTACAATGCTTCAGCACCTGTGGTACACAGGAAAACCGCACCTAATAACCAGAATCCTTTTGGATACATGGTCAGTAATTCAAAAGCATAATATGGATTGAATGCTTTGAAGATGGCGATATCATCTAGTAAATGAATCGCACCTAAAACTGCCAACATACCAAACCATACCAGCATAATTGGTCCAAACATTTTACCGATCGATGCTGTACCAAATTGTTGCATGAAAAAGATCACACTGATAATGGCGATTACAATACCAACAATGGTACTGGTTTGTATATGACTTAAGGAAGGCAATTGTCGCAAGCCCTCAATAGCAGATGTAATTGAGATGGGTGGAGTAATGATACCATCAGCTAATAATGCAGCACCACCAATCATTGCAGGCACTACCAGCCATTTTTTTCTTCTTCGCACCAATGCATACAAACTAAAAATGCCACCTTCCCCTTTGTTATCAGCCTTCAGGGTCAGGATTACATATTTGATGGTGGTTTGAAGGGTGAGTGTCCAGATAACACAGGACAAAGACCCTAAGATCAGTGCTTCACTAATGACTTTTCCATGAATGATTTCATTCAGTACATAAAGAGGGGAAGTACCGATGTCGCCGTAGATGATACCGAGTGCAATGATGAGTCCTGCAGAGGTAACCTTGTTTAAATTCTTACTCACTCGAAGTAGAGTCCGGCATTTGTGCCTGAATCTTTAACAAATGTATAGGAAATTTCAAGTAACCATAAAGAGTATTCAATACAAGAATTAAGATTTATTTCACCCCCCTTGAGGCAACTATTGGGCAGGGTAGCTGTTTCTATGTAAAAACTATTCGCAAATCGGTTCAGACCTTACTTGCCTTGTATAAGCCATATACCTTACATTTGAAATACTTAAAATGGGTTCGGAAATGAAAAAATTCCTCTTCTTTCTGACATGTCTTCTTTTCCTGACAGGTCAATCAATTTTTGCCCAACAGATCACATACTCTGAGCCGGACAGGGAAGATGCCCGTGTCATGAATTTTGAGGTTTTAGGTAAAGTAGATGGGAATATTTTAGTGTACAAGAGCTATCGGGATATCGGTTTCATGTGTGTGTTTGATAACGGGATGAAAATGATCGAGAAAAATAAACTCGATTTTCTACCCGAACGTACCATTAGCGCTGAGTTTCAGATTTACTCCGGCTTTGCCTATATGTTCTATCAGTATCAACGTAGGAATATCTTTTACTGCATGGCAGTAAAATTTGACTCAAAAGGAAAACGAGTAGGAGATCCCATTCAACTGGATACTACCAGTAATATGACGTATGCCAGTAACAGAAATGTATATACCGTTCTTTTCAGTGATGACAAACAGAAGATCATGATCTTCAAGATCAGTAGCAAAAATGATCGAATGCATGTGCTGACCACAGCTTTATTTGATAAGGATCTCAACCTGCTCAAAAAAAGTAGGGTGGGTGTTGAGATGCCACAGCGAAATGACTTTCTCTCTGAGTTTATTGTAGACAATGATGGCGATATGGCCTGTATCCGCGCATCTGGGACTTCTCAGAATGACAATATCAATAAAGTAACACTGGTTACAAAGAAAGCAAATGAAGATGTGGTGAAACTTACTGACCTCTCGATCAAAGGCTTTTATTTGGATGATATTCGGATCAAAGCAGATAACTTAAACAGACACTATATCGTAACCTCTTATTTCAGCAAACAAAGGAGAGGTAATATCGATGGGCTCTATTATTATCTCTGGGATAAAGATGGACAAAAAGAGATGCTCAATACTGCTACCGTATTTACAGATGAATTTAGAACTGATGCACGTAATGAAGGCAATACCAAAACAGCTTTCAATGATTTCTTTTTGAATAATATCATTCTACGGAAAGATGGCGGTTTCATTGTGATCTCCGAATCTGCATATAGCAGTACGCGTGGTACCACGCTTAGCAGATGGGATTATCTCTATGGTTCGCCCTATTGGTCGCAGCTCGATTATTATAGTTGGAATAGCCCACTTGGTTTTTATCCATGGTGGCGGATGAATACATTTAATAATAACATGACACGTTATTATGCAGACAATGTAACCGTCATCTCATTTGATAAAACAGGTAAAATGGAATGGAGTAATGTGATCAGAAAATCACAATATGATGATAATACCGATAATTTTATTGGATTCGGTATGCTCAATGCAGGCGACAGACTGCACTTCCTTTTCAATGTTCAGGAGAAAAGAGATAATATACTTTCTGACCAAAGTATTGCACCCAATGGTCAAATCAATCGAAATCCAACTTTCAAAAATCTGGATAGAGGTTATAACTTTATGCCCAGACATGCGAAGCAAGTAGGAGCCAGACAATTGATCATCCCTTGTCAGTACAGAGGCTACACCTGCTTTGCTAAAATTGATTATTAACCCTTTGATATCTTTTTGTGGTCGGATTATTTAGAGATAAGTCATTCATCAATATTTTTTTCTTAATCGTATTAAGCGTAGGGATTCATTTTCATTTTTTGACTGAGTCACCTATGATTGACACGAATAGCGGCACCAATGATGGACTCATCTCTCTGATCCTGGATCGTTATATCGCGTCATTACCTTCTGTGGTTCGACTGCTCTTGTATCATGGTCTTGTATTGGTACAAGCTATTCGATTGAATTTAGCTCTGAATGAACTGAGAATGTACCAAACATCGAACTATGTGCCAGCGATGACGTATGTTCTGCTTACAGCCGTTATCCCCCAATGGTGTGCTATCTCTCCGGCATTGGTCTCTAATTCTCTGGTGATTTGGATTTTCGTAAAACTTAGCCGACTGTACAATCACCCCAATCCTAAAACACTTTTATTCAATACGGGAATGATCACCGGTCTTGCTGTATTGTGTTATCATCCAATGGCCATACTGGCAGGAGTGGTATTATTTGCATTGGCAGTAGTACGACCTTTTCGATTGGCAGAATGGCTGATTCTGTTAATGGGCATCGTTCTGCCTTATTATTTTGTACTATCTATCTTATTTCTAACTGACCGATTACTGGAATTTCAATCCATGATACCTGATTTTTATCTCGGTATTCCTGATGGTGCATCCGGAGCTGTTTTTTTAAGGGGTATTATTGGGCTTGGTGTTCTACTACTCTGTGGACTTTTCTTTTGGCAGGTTAGTATCAATCGAATGGTAATACAAATCCGTAAAAACTGGGGAGTCATGGTTGTAATGTTACTTACCTTATTACCTGTACCCTTTATTTTTCAGTTAGGAGGATTAGAGTCTGGCATATTATGCCTGATACCCATCAGTGCTTTTGTGGCCAATGCCTTTTCCAATCCACGAAATCTTAGCTTCCCCAACCTATTATTTATAGCCACCATCGTTGTTATAGCACTTAATAACTGGTATCTGTTGAAAAATTAGGGGTGTATTAACTTGCGCAAACGTACCTTTGAGCCAAAATTCAGTTGTGCACTTGTTTTGGGGTCTTTTGCCTTGAAATAAGGACATAATCATCTAAAAATCAACTTTCATGAAATTCGGTGTTGTCGTTTTCCCGGGATCTAATTGTGACAGGGATATGCAGGATTCATTACAACAGGACCTGGGTAAAGAAGTGATCATGCTTTGGCATAAAGACAAAGACCTGAGCATGTTCTCTACCGATGATTGCATCATTTTACCCGGTGGCTTTTCTTATGGCGATTATCTCCGTTGTGGCGCTATTGCTCGATTTAGTCCGATGATGCAAAGTGTGATTGATTTTGCCAACAGAGGCGGAAAAGTATTAGGGGTTTGTAATGGGTTTCAAATTCTTTGTGAAAGTGGCTTGCTGCCCGGTGTATTGCTTCAAAATGCCAATCAACAATTTATCTGTAAGAACGTATATATTAAAAATGGCAACGGTGAAGCCTTGAAGATTCCTATTGCACACGGTGAAGGAAGATTTTTTGCGGATGATGCAACACTGGATCAATTGGAGAAAAATAATCAAGTGATATTCCGTTACTGTGATGAAAATGGAAATATTGATGCAGCTTATAATCCGAATGGAGCCGTAAGAAATATTGCAGGTATCAGAAATGCTGCCAATAATGTATTTGGTATGATGCCGCATCCTGAAAGAGCTACATCAACTGCATTGAATAATTTGGATGGGAAAAAAGTATTTGAATTATTAGGGTTGAATTAATTGTAAGGATTTTAAATCATCAACGTCTTTATATCTAACGTATGAAAAAAATATTTTACACTGTTTTGTTGACGATGATCACCGGAGTAGTTACTGCTCAGATCAAAGATCCGGTTAGCTGGACTTTCGAGGCCAAGAAAAAAACAGCTGACACTTATGATGTGGTGCTGACTGCTACCATTCAAGGTAAGTGGCATATTTATTCTCAAAAAACAGGAAAAGGCGGCCCGATTCCTACAAAAATGATCGTGAAACCCAACCCATTGATCTCGTTGGTTGGCACACCTAAAGAGATTGGAAAAGTAGAAAAGATCTATGATGAAATCTTTCAGACAGACGTCCTCTATCTATCCAACAAAGTACAATATGTACAAACTGTAAAATTGAAAGGAAAGGTAAAAACCAATGTTACAGGAACCATTGATTATATGGTTTGTGATGATGCACAATGTTTACCTCCTACCAAAAAATCTTTTGATATTAAGCTACAATAAGTATGAAGTATTTTTTAGCGACCCTATTTATTACAGCATTATCTTTTACCAATATACTTACTGCACAGGATAAAAAGCCTGTGCAGTTTTCTTTCAAGGCAGAACGAACTTCAGATACAACTGCAGTAGTTACTGTGAAAGCAACCATTGGTAAAGGATTACAGCTGTTTGGTGTACAAAAACAATATGCGGAAGATGTATTTATTAGTACACTCAATCAGGATACAACAAAATCGGATAGTCGTTTTATTCTTGACTCTATTCAATCTGTTGGTGCAGAACAAACTATAAAACCCACAGGTGCAGAACAGAGCTCATTGGTGTATACAGACAGCGCCACATTCCAATACTTTTTAAAGATTGGAAAAGATACCATGAAGATCCGAGGAAGCTTTGACTGGCTGGGTATTGGTGGAGATGAATTTCCGAGTGGTTCTGAAATGGTATCTGTTACTATTCCATCTGCTGATGCAACAGGAACTGATGCTTCAACAACAGGAGATGAATCATTGTGGAATATTTTCCTCATCTGTTTCATCACAGGATTACTCGCCATCATTACACCTTGTGTATTTCCTTTGATACCTGTAACAGTGAGCTTTTTCCTAAAAAGAAGCAAAAGCAGGGCAGAAGGTATTCGCAATGCTTTGTGGTATTCTTTTAGTATTGTATTAATCTATACAGTGCCAACACTGATTTTGACATTGATCTTCGGAGATACGATTTTATATACGATCTCAACACATCCGGTTTCTAATTTGCTATTCTTTGCATTCTTTATTGTTTTTGCGATCTCTTTCTTTGGTGCGTTTGAATTAACGCTACCTAATAGTTGGGCGAATAAAGCAGATCAGCAGGCGGGAAAAGGTGGTTTATTGGGTATCTTCTTTATGGCATTGACACTGGTGATTGTTTCCTTTTCTTGTACAGGGCCATTGGTGGGAACCTTACTTGGACAAACAAGTACCCAAGGTGTAAGTGCCGCACCAATTATCGGTATGATGGGATTTGGTCTCGGACTGGCTATTCCATTTTCTTTGTTTGCCTTCTTCCCATCTATGTTACAGTCATTGCCGAAGAGTGGAGGTTGGTTAAATTCAGTGAAAGTAACTTTTGGGTTTATTGAATTGGCATTGGCCTTGAAATTCTTATCGAATGTAGATCTGACTTATCATTGGGGATTATTGAACAGAGATGTATTCCTGGTTTTATGGATCGTGATATTTGGATTGATGGGATTATACCTGATCGGCAAACTTAAATTTTCTCATGATAGTGATTTGAAATTCATAAGCGTTCCACGTTTATTTTTCGCCATCATAGCATTTAGTTTTACTGTGTACATGATACCAGGTTTATGGGGAGCTCCTTTAAAATTATTGAGTGGATTCATCCCTCCATCTACAACACAGGAATTCAATCTGGATGATTTGAAATATAAGATCGGAAATAATACGGCAGTGGTATCTAACAATAATGTTGCTTCTGCAAAACCTCCGACAAAATATACCGATAAACTAAAAGTGCCTTTTGGGTTGGTTGCTTATTTTGATCTGGAAGAAGGAATGGCTGCCGCGAAAGCACTAAATAAACCTGTAATGCTCGATTTTACCGGACATACTTGTGCTAACTGCCGAAAGATGGAAGAGCAGGTGTGGAAAAACCCTGAAGTATTAAAGAGGATCAAAGAGAATTTTGTACTGGTTAGTTTGTATGTGGATGAGTATGATACAGAGTTGCCAGAAAGCGAACATTACAAAGACAAGAATGGAAATATGATCACAAATGTGGGTCAGAAGAATTTAGATTATGAGATCACCAAGTTTGGCTTCAATGCGCAGCCGTTATATATGTTCTTAGATCTGGAGGGTAATCCTTTGAGTGATATTAAATATGGATATGTACCTAACGTACAAAAATTCATAGATCATCTAGATGCGATGAAAGCAGCGTTTGAAAAGAAAAAATAGTAAAACAACTTCTTAGAATTGATAAGCCCCGATTTTTTAGATCGGGGCTTTATTTTTTATCGTAACGAGTGTGAGCAAACTTATAAGGCGATCTGTTTCTCTACCATCATTTTTCTAAGATTGATTAGCCCGTATCGCATCCGTCCTAAAGCTGTATTGATACTGCAATTAGTGATTTGTGCGATCTCTTTAAAACTCAGATTGGCATAATGTCTTAAAACAATGATCTCTCTTTGTTCTTCAGGTAGTAGATCCAGCATTCTACGAACACGGTCATGACTTTGTGCACGCATGAGTTTCGCATCAGGACCTTCTTCCGTGATCTGGATCACTTCAAAAATATCATGGTTATCGCTGGTCTTGATAGCCGGAGCTCTTTTTACTTTGCGGAAATAGTCAACGCACAGGTTATGTGCAATGCGTAGGGCCCAAGGCAGGAATTTCCCTTCTTCTGTGTAACGTCTGTTCTTTAAAGTGTCGATGATCTTGATAAATACGTCCTGGAATAGGTCCTCAGCGAGGTAAGTGTCTTTCACAAAGAAAAGAATCGATGAATAGATCCTGTCTTTGTATCGATTCACTAAAACCTCAAAGGAGCCGGCATCGCCATCCTGAAAGGAGCGGATCAGATCAATATCAGACACATGGTCTAATGTTTTCATGTTTGGGTCGTTTGGCTACGTTTTAAAAACAGGATATTGGATTGTAAAAAGCTTTTCTCTCAGGATTCATTCATCCTGATTTTAAATCGGTTATGTTAAATTAATTATCTTTTATATGCTGGTTTCTTTTGTGGATACATTGTTTTTCAATGAAATGGTTATTCACATTTTTCACATCTGTTTTCTAAAGGATTCATGTAAATCTTCTCTTTTTCTAAACCTACCGGTCATTATTGTGTTTAAATTGCTGCACTTATGGCTACAAAGACGAAACAAAGGATCTCACAAGAGTTGGAAAGTACTGATACCATTCTGGTAAAAGGGGCTAGGATGCATAACCTAAAAAATGTAACCGTAGCCTTTCCCCGTAATAAATTGATCGTTGTAACAGGTGTTTCTGGTAGTGGTAAATCTTCTCTCACTATTGATACTTTATTTGCTGAAGGACAAAGACGTTATGCAGAAAGTTTGAGTGCGTATGCCCGTCAGTTCATGGCAAGAATGGTAAAGCCTGATGTGGATTATATTAAAGGTCTTTGTCCGGCCATCGCCATTGAACAAAAAGTCATTACACGCACCCCCAGAAGTACCGTGGGTAGTATGACCGAGATCTATGATTACCTGCGTTTATTGTATGCCCGTACAGGTAAAACCATTTCTCCCATCAGTGGCAAAGAGGTAAAAAAAGATGATGTTTCAGATGTTGTTTCCTTTGTAAAAAAACTTCCTCACGGAACCAAGGTTGTCATATTAGTTCCTTTTAAACAACATGCCAATAGAGATACACGTGAAGAGCTGAATATCCTGATGCAGAAAGGTTTTTCAAGGATATGGAGTAAAGCAGGTGAAGGTCAAATGCTGCGTATCGAAGAACTCACTGAAATGGATGATAAGACTTTACAAAAAGCCATTACGGTTTCGAAAGCAACCAAAAATGCTGTTTATGTTCTCATCGATCGAATGGTAGTAAAAGATTTTGAAGAAGAAGACCTCCATCGTTTATCTGATTCAGTGAACACAGCTTTTTATGAAGGGGATGGAGAAATGATCGTTGAAGAGGATGGAGATCATCTTCATCATTTTAGTAATCGCTTCGAGTTGGATGGTATTGTGTTTGAAGAACCTGTTCCCAATCTTTTTTCTTTTAATAATCCTTATGGCGCTTGTCCGGTTTGTGAGGGATTCAGCCAAGTGCTGGGAATTGATACTGATCTTGTGATACCGGATCGAAGACTCAGTGTTTATGAAGGTGCAGTAGCTCCGTGGAAAGGAGAAAAGTTAAGTTGGTGGAAAGACCAATTCATCAAAGGCGCTTCTAAAGTTGGCTTCCCGATACATAAACCCATTGCAGAACTTACCAAAGAACAATACCAGCAATTATGGAAAGGAGTCAGTGGAGCTTATGGTATTGATGATTTTTTCAAAGATGTAGAACAGAATTTATACAAGGTACAATTCAGGGTATTGTTGAGTAGATATAGAGGTAGAACAACTTGTACGGCTTGTGAAGGATATCGATTGCGTAAAGAAGCCTTGTATGTAAAAGTAGGGGGTAAGCATATTGGAGAGTTATGTGAATGGCAGGTTCGTGATCTTAAGCAATGGTTCAATGAATTGAAATTGTCAGAAAATGATCAACAGATCGCTAAAAGAATCCTTATTGAAATTCATCAGCGATTACAAACTTTATTGGATGTAGGATTAGGCTACCTCACATTGAATCGTTTGGCCAATTCATTGAGTGGCGGTGAAAGTCAGCGTATTCAATTGACAAGAAGCTTGGGTAGTAATCTTACCAACTCTTTATATATTTTGGATGAGCCTTCTATTGGTCTACATTCCAGAGATACGGAAAGACTGATCAGCGTATTGAAATCTTTACGAGATCTCGGTAACACAGTAGTAGTGGTTGAACACGATGAGATGATGATGCGAGAGGCTGATCATATCATCGATATGGGTCCATTGGCTTCTCATTTGGGTGGTGAAGTGGTAGCAGAGGGTGATTATGAAACCATCATCAAACATCCCGAAAGTCTTACAGGCAAATACCTTACAGGAAAATTAAAAATTGAAGCTCCTGATAAAGTACGAAAGTGGAATCGATCCATCATTGTGGAAGGTGCAGCACAGAATAACCTGAAAAATATTACAGTTACTTTTCCCTTGAATACACTGTGTGTAGTAAGTGGGGTCAGTGGTAGTGGTAAGACTACGCTGGTAAAACAAGTTTTGTATCCTGCGTTAAAGAAAATGAAAGGGGAACCGGCTGAAAAAGTGGGTTTGCATAACAAGATCAGTGGTGATACAGATTATATTTCTCAGATCGAATTGGTAGATCAAAATCCTATTGGTAAATCATCACGAAGTAATCCTATTACCTATATCAAAGCATACGATACGATCCGCGATCTCTATGCTAAGCAACCCTTGGCAAAAATGCGAGGATTTCAAGCCAAACATTTTTCCTTCAATGTGGATGGTGGAAGATGTGATGCGTGTAAAGGTGAGGGAGAACAAATTGTTGAAATGCAATTCCTGGCAGATGTGCATCTTACCTGTGATGTTTGTAACGGCAAACGATTCAAGGAGGAAGTGTTGGAAGTGAACTACAAAGGCAAAAATATTTTTGATGTATTGGATATGAGTGTAGATGAGGCACTTGAGTTTTTTGCAGAAGAGAAAAATATTAAAACAGCCATACAGCCCTTACAGGATGTAGGCTTGGGATATATTAAGCTTGGACAAAGCAGTGATACCCTTAGTGGTGGGGAAGCGCAGCGTGTAAAACTCGCCAGTTTCCTGGGTAAAGGAAAAGGGGGGGGGCATATGCTTTTTATTTTTGATGAACCTACAACAGGGCTTCATTTCCACGATATCAAAAAATTACTTGCTTCATTTCAAGCATTGATCGAGCAAGGGCATTCATTGATTGTGATCGAACACAATACAGATGTGATCAGATCTGCAGATTGGTTGATTGATATGGGACCTGAAGCGGGGGATGCAGGCGGACAAGTTGTATATGCAGGTATTCCTGAAGGGATCAAAAAAGTAAAAGAAAGTTATACAGGAAAGTTTCTATAAAAAGTAAAGCCACAGCAATCAGTGAATCTGTGGCTTTACTTTAAGAAGTCTAAGTTTTATCTCAATCGGTCTACACTCTTTACCAATTTTTCATCTTTATTAATTCCAATGATTGCCATGATAAAGAAGATTGGTATGGCAAAGCTGAACACAGCACTCAAAGCAATAGCACCGGTATCATATTTTTTAGTGAATACAAAGTAAAGTACGATATTCAAGATACTCACTGCCATTCCTGCTAGTGCTATTTTCAGTTGAAGTGGTCTGTTGTTATACAAGAAAATAGATACCAACGCCACAATAGCTGCAGCGATGGAAAGTATCAGAATGAGTAAATGACTCATAGCTGTAAATTCTTCTGCAGGGGTAGCACCAACGCTTCCTACATAGAAAGGCATTTTCAAAGTAGCAAATCCGCAAATGGAGGCAGCCAATAACCACAATGATTGTACACGTTGTATCATAAAGTTTCTTTTAATAAGAGCCTTGTTCCTTGTCTCTTTTTTCTTGAACCTTCCTTAGTTCATTTCAGGATACAAAGAGAACTGGGACATGAAATCATTCACTTGTTTCTTGATCTCTTTGAGTTTTGATTCATCATCTGCATTCATCAAAGCTTGATCAATTGAATTTACTACAAATTCCATATCCTTTTCAATCATTCCGCGAGTGGTGATCGCAGCTACGCCAAATCGGATGCCGGATGTTACAAAAGCGCTTTTATCATCATAAGGCACCATATTTTTATTTGCTGTGATATCCGCATGACCCAGAACTTGTTCTGCTTTTTTACCGCTGATATTTTTATTTCTCAGATCGATCAACATCAAGTGATTGTCTGTACCACCACTGATGATCTGGTATCCACGATCTACAAAGGCTTTTGCCATGGCCTGTGCGTTCTTTTGTACTTGTTGCTGGTAGGTCAAAAATTCATCTGTCAAAATTTCGCCGAAAGCAATGGCTTTCGCAGCAATTACGTGCTCTAAAGGCCCGCCTTGCGTACCAGGGAACACAGCCATATCAATCAGGTTACTCATCATTCGAAGGTTGCCTTTCACATCTTTCAAGCCAAAAGGATTCTCAGTATCTTTTTTCATCATGATCACGCCACCTCTTGGTCCACGTAAAGTTTTGTGTGTAGTAGAAGTAACAAAATGACAATGATCAAAGGGATATGATAATAATCCTTTTGCAATGAGTCCGGCAGGGTGTGCGATGTCTGCTAATACAAAAGCTCCTACTTCATCGGCAACTTTACGAATACGTGCATAATCCCAATCTCTGCTATAAGCACTGGCTCCACAAATGATCAGTTTAGGCTTTACAGTTCTGGCTTTTTCTTCCAACATTTCATAATCTACTAATCCGTCCTCTTTTTTCACACCATAAAAATGCGGTTCGTATAATTTACCACTGAAGTTAACCGGAGATCCATGTGTAAGGTGTCCACCCATACTGAGGTCAAGTCCTAAAATTTTATCCCCAGGTTGTAAGATCGCCAGCATTAAGGCAGCATTAGCTTGCGCACCGCTATGTGGTTGTACATTGGCGTATTCAATATTGAAAATTTGTTTAAGTCTATCGATAGCCAACTGTTCTGTTTGATCCACAATTTCGCAACCGCCATAATATCTTCTTCCCGGATAACCCTCTGCATATTTATTGGTCATTACATTACCCATAGCTTGCATAACCTGTAAGCTGGTAAAATTTTCCGAAGCGATTAATTCAATGCCGCGACGTTGGCGTTCTAATTCTTGTTTAATGAGATCGAATACGAGGGTATCTCTTTGCATGATGAGGTATTTAGTGCAAATATAAGAAGCTATGAGCTACGAGCTGCGAGCTTCTGGCCTTAAGCTTATGGTTAATCAATTGGAACAAGTAAACGCAATAAGTATTAGATCATGTTACTTACCCAATATGCTCGTAGCTCGTGGCTCAAAGCTAGCAGCTTTGGCTTTAGCCAAATATCCACACCACTTGCCCAATGCCCAGATTTTCCTATTTTCGACCTCTTGATGAGTAAGGCCGCTTCCGGGTGGAGTTGTTGTAAGCGTTGTGCGAATGGACTCGTCAAAAAATATCTCCCATGAAAGCAATCATACCAGTAGCGGGTGCAGGTACCAAACTGAGACCCCATACTTATACGCAACCCAAAGCGCTTATTCCTATTGCAGGAAAAACCATTCTTAGTTATATCGTTGATCAGCTAAGAGAAGCAGGTATCAATGAATTCATTTTTATAGTAGGATACTTAGGTGAAAAAATTCAGGATTATGTGAAGCAAACTTATCCTGATATGACAGCACATTTTGTATTTCAGAATGAGCGTCAAGGTACAGGCCATGCCATCGAATTGACCAGAAATATTGTTGGGCAAGATGAAGTATTTGTTGCTTTAGGGGATACTATTTGTGAGTATGATGTAAAAGAAGTGGTGAATAGTCCATACAGCATGTTAGGTATCAAAAAAGTAGATGATCCCAGAAATTTCGGAGTAGCATCAATTGGTGATGATGGCTTCATAGAGCAGGTGGTTGAAAAACCTTCGATCCCTAAAAGTAATATGGCATTGGTAGGGTTATATAAGATCAAAGAGACTCATTTTTTATTTGAATGTTTACATCATCTGTTTACACAGGATATCAAAACCTATGGTGAGTATAATCTAACAGACGCTTTGGATTGTATGATCAAGCGTGGTGCTAAGTTTCAATCATTCAAAGTAAAGAACTGGTTTGACTGTGGGAAAAAAGAAACCTTACTCGAAAGTAATGCTACTTTATTGAAAAAATTTGGTGGCAATATTGTTGATGGACATGATTTTAAAGACACCATCATCATTCCACCTGTAAGTATTGCACCCGGTTGTGATATTTCAAATTCCATCATCGGACCACATGTAGCCATTGGTGCCAATACCATTATCAAACATTCTATTGTAAGAGATAGTATCATCGGCTCATATACTAGTCTTTACGAAGTAGTACTCGACAACTCTCTCATCGGCAGTGATGCTTCTGTGAAAGGTCTCAGCAGAAGTTTGAATATTGGCGATAATACGGAGATTGATTTTGGATAATTTGAAAATTTGAAAATGTCTTGATCTCATAATTTTAGGCTTGTAATAAAATGGTTAGTTTTAGATTATAAAAGTCGAAAAATCTTTTATTTTCAAATTTTCAAATTGCTTTATTTTCAAATTAATGAACAGGATCACTTATCTATTCCAAATCCGCTGTCCATTAATCCAAGCCGGTATGATATGGGCGAGTGGATGGAGATTGGCGAGTGCGGTGAGTAATGCCGGCGGATTGGGTTTATTGGGTGCAGGGAGTATGTATCCTGATGTGTTGCGTGAACATATTCAAAAGTGTAAGACAGCTACAGATCAACCCTTTGGTGTGAATGTGCCTTTGTTGTATCCTGATATTGACCAATTGATGAATATCATTGTTGAAGAGAAAGTACCAATTGTTTTTACCAGTGCCGGTAATCCGAAAACATGGACAGGCTTTTTAAAGGATCAAGGAATTAAAGTTGTACATGTAGTGAGTAGCAGCAAGTTTGCAAAAAAAGCAGAAGAAGCTGGTTGTGATGCAGTGGTGGCAGAAGGATTTGAAGCTGGGGGACATAACGGAAGAGAGGAAACAACAACAATGGTATTGATTCCCGCAGTTCGTGCAGCTGTAAGTATTCCTGTAATAGCAGCCGGTGGTATTGCAACGGGTACACAAATGTTGGCAGCAATGGTATTGGGTGCTGATGGGGTTCAAGTAGGTAGTCGTTTTGTATGCACGCCGGAAGCATCCTCGCATCAGTCTTTTAAGGACGCGATCATTCAGGCAGGAGAGGGGGATACTCAGTTGGCCATGAAAAAAGTAGTGCCTGTTCGACTCTTAAAAAACAAATTTGCAGAAGAGATCAAGGCAGCTGAGTTACGTGGAGCATCAGAAGAAGAATTGAAACAAATACTTGGAAGAGCCAGAGCAAAGAAAGGAATGTTTGAAGGAGATATGGATGAGGGTGAATTAGAGATCGGACAAGTGAGTGCGCTCATTCATGAGATCAAACCTGCGGCTGCTGTTGTTGAGGAAATGATGAATGAATATCATCGTGGTTTACAAAACTTAGAACGTTTGAAAATACAGTGATGAACATACTGCTAGTGATATTTTTATCACTGTATTTTCAAATTATCATTTTTGCAAGTAAAAAGAATTGGCCTGTGAAGTACAGGTCACTACCAGATCGTTGATACAAACATGTTCCGGCAGGGTAGCAGCGTAATAAGTGATATTAGCGATGTCTTCTGCTTGTAATGCCTGGTATCCATCATATACTGCATCTGCTTTGGATGCGTCTCCTTTAAATCTCACAATAGAGAATTCTGTTTCTGCAGCGCCCGGATGAATAGAAGTTACTTTGATGCGGTGTTGGAGTAGATCAATACGCATAGCTTTACTGATGGCGTCAACAGCATGTTTACTGGCACAATATGCATTACCATCTTTATATACTTCTTTACCGGCAGTAGAACCAATATTGATGATATGGCCTTTTTTTCTGCTGATCATGAAAGGAACGATGGCTTTAGTCACATACATCAGTCCCTTGACATTGGTATCGATCATCGTATCCCAGTCATCCAGATTTGCATTTTCAAAACTATCTCTACCTAAGGCCAGTCCGGCATTGTTGACCAGAATATCTATTGCTTGCCATTCAGCAGGCAGTTGATTGAGCGTATCTGTAACTGTTTTTCTGTCTTGTACATCAAAGGCTAATGATAAAACCTGAATATCATATTTCGTCTGTAAATCGGATGCAATGATATCTAATCGATCTTTTCTTCTGCCGGTAATGATACAGTTCCATCCTGCTGCAGCAAAGGTATAAGCGGTGGCTTTTCCGAAACCGGATGTAGCTCCAGTAACCAATATGATCTTGTTCATGGTGCAAAGTTAAGGTGCAGATAGCTAATAGGTGATGGCATATGGCAAAAATGAAGAAGTAGGTTCTTTCATAAGTTATGTGCTATGCTCCATACGCTATGAACTATAAGCCATGCGTCATAAGCCATCACCGAATCAATACAATAGTACCTTTTTTATAGATACGATTGCCCAATTGATCAGTGCCCACAGCTTCAAAAACATAGGTGCCTGATGGTTGCGGAATGCCGTTGAAAATACCATCCCATCCTTTTCCTGTTTGACTGGTTGAGAAAAGTAGTTGCCCCCAACGGTTATAAATTCTGAAGTATTGTAATGTAGCAATACCGACACCAACAGGTCGGATGATATCATTCTTTCCATCTCCATTCGGGGTAAAGGCTGATGGTACAAAAAGATCAGGTCCTGTTTTAAAAACACGCACAATTACATCATCTTCATCATAACAACCACCGGCGCCAATGGCACGTACTATATAGCGTACTGAATCTATCGTTTCGGGAAGTGTTACGATCGGAGAAGCACTGGTAGGGTCATCTAATCCTGTTATCGGATTCCATAAGTAACTTGTTCCACCTTCTGCAAGCAACTGTACAGGTCTTCCAGCCACTACAAATGTATCTCTGCCTGCATAAGCAGTGAGAGGTTGGGTCACAAATATGGTTACAGTATCACTTACCGATCTGTCACAACCTAAAGTGTCGATGGCTGTGAGGACATATTGTGTGGTTCTTGAGGGACCTGCGATAGGGAACAAAGTATTTGCATTGATCAATGAAGAGGAAGGTGACCAATTAAAAGCTGCACCTACAATAGCTCCCCCTAATTGAACACGATCACCAAAACAAATGGTTGTGTCACTACGTACTGCTACCTGTGGATAAGGGGCAACGCTTACAAATACAGAATCCCTATCTTGACAATAGCCCAAATTAGCCGTTACATAATACATCGTACTGACCAATGGTTGTACAAGTGGATATTTTGTATTACCAGGGATGGTGATACCGGTAGAAGTAGTCCATTGATAACTCAGGGCATCACTGACCGGACTAAGTGTGAATTGATCTGTTCTACAAATGCTTGTATCCATTCCAAGTTCAACATCAATAAAATCTAACACGTTCACTGTTACTGTATCCGTATTGATACAACCATTATCATTGATTGTGATAAAGTATCGAGTTGTGTCAACCGGATATACGATTGGATTGGGGGTATTAATATTTAACATACGAGATAAACTCGCAGGTCTGTCAGTGGTCCAGGAAACCGTACCGTTTCCGATTGTACTTCGTAGAGTAAGGGTATCGATGCTACAGATCAGAGTGTCCCGAAATGCAAGATTGACAATCGGTTTATCGCGGATGATGATAGGCTTTGTAATAGAGTCGATACAACCTTTACTATTGGTAGCTACTAATTTTACCTGAATAGATTGTGGTGTAGCATATTTCCAGACTGTATCTTTTCTTCTGGATGTATCAGTAGTTGTGCTAAGATCTCCTAAATCCCAACGCCAGCTATCAACAACGCCGTATTGCGTGGTAGTAGCATCAGTAAAATTGAAATTATTCAGATAGCAAGTACCTTGTACATTAAAATCAGGAATAAAACCTGGATATACTTTCACTTGTGCAGTTGCAGAATCTTTACATCCCCCCGAACTTGTTACGGTTAGCTTCAACACGTAGGTTCCGGTATCTGCATAAGTATGTGTAGGAGTGGGATCAGTAGAGTTTGAGTTAGGTCTATTCTCACCAAAATCCCAGAGATAACTTGTAATATTTGAACTCGCAGATTCATTCTGAAAATTCATCGTGAATCCATTACATGTAATATAACTTGGTTTTAGGCTAGCACCTGTTAGAGAACAATCGGATACCCGTAATGTAAAATCTTTTCGGTGTTCAGAAATCGCAACGCCATTGCGCCATTCAGTAATGCATACATTGACAACATAGTATCCATTTACAGGAGCAATTCCTGAGATCAAACCTGTAACGGGGTTAATACTAGCTGTGGGTCCTAAAGGATTATTACCTGAAAACCCACTGGTATACCCCACAAAACCAAATGGTGGATTCGAGTAATTAACATCACCTGCATTCGTGGTGTTGCCACGATTGAAAGCTGCGCATAAACTATATGAAAGTGAATCACCTTGATCAGGATCAGTTGCGCTAAAATCAATGCTAAAAGGCGAATTCTGACAAACGAGTGTTGTATCTTTTAATGCAAAGACGGGACTAGAATTTGTACCGGATCCTAATGAGTTAGTACCGGGTATGGTACAGGTATAAGTAGCACCTTCCCCAAATGTGGTGGCAGTGATCTGTTCTTTTACAATATTGGTAATGGCATCTGTTCTACAACATGTTTGATACATGATAATATAGCCTGCAGAAGTAATAGGTAATTCTATGGTAAAAGTATAACTGGCTAATTGATAACATACTGAAACATTACCGGTAATACAGGGATCGGGGCTGCCTAAATTGAGCGTTTCAATATTGCCGGATCTATTGACAGGTACTAAGTTTCCAAAACGTGTTGAAGGAAGTGTGTTATTGAATATGCCGATCTGAACAGAACCCGGAAGCTGTGCTACGTTATTACCGGAAGCGTTACAATCTCGAAATAGACGAAGTGTAACTTGGTATCTTGCATTGCCTGCATTCCCCACCCCGAGATAACTATAATATATTTCTCCACCTGCGATATGTCCCGCATAAGTCGTGATCAGAAAGCCTAATAAAAATATGGTGAGTATTGTCTTTTTCATGCTTATATAATCCCAACTCCTTTCTTACTATGTCGTGAAATTACACTCCATCTTATCCGGAAACTCAAATTTTAATAGTTTTAACGCGTTTGCAACAACCATAAGAGTAGATTCAGGTATGAATTGCTGCTTATTTTGTCAAATAACAAGAAATTCTTTTATCTGACAAACAGATAAGGATAATAGTTGCTTGAAAATATTTGGTATTTAACGAATCAGTACGGCAGTGCCTTTACGGAATACAGTTTTTCCAAAAACATCTTTTCCTTGTGTAACAAACACATAAGTCCCTGAACTTTGGGGAATGCCATTATACCTGCCATCCCAACCCATACCTACTTGACTGGTGCTGAATATTAATTGTCCCCATCGGTTGTAAATTCTGAAGTATTGAAGCTCTGTAATGCCTATCGGGATAGGTCTTAAAATATCATTTTTACCATCTCCATTGGGGGTAAATCCACTGGGGACAAGAATATCAGGAAGGCTTTTAAATATTTTCACGGTAAGATCATCCTCTCCATAGCATCCGCCTGATTCTGTCACACGCACACGATAAATGACAGAATCAATTCCTTTTCCTAATTGTACCGTGGGATTATAAATAGTAGGATTATTCAAGCCAAGAGAAGGTGTCCAATTAAATTGAGATCCGCTGGATGCTGTTGCAGACAATGTAAGTAACTGTTCTGGCACTAGCATGGTATCTCTTCCGGCATTCACATAAATTTTTGGCGTCACACTAATTTTAATTGAATCTTTTACAGTTTTAGGACATCCGGAAATCGTATCTCTAACCGAAAGTGTATACATTGTTGTTTTATCCGGTCCAGCTATAGGGTTGATATTATTTGCATAGAGTAATGATTGTGATGGTGTCCATCTTACATCATTTCCTGTATATGAGGCCATGATTTGTATCCTGTTTCCATAACAGATTGTTGTATCTGCAGTAATAATATTTGCTTGTGGATATGGAACAACTGTAACTGTAATCTGATCAGTTGCTTGGCACTTTCCTAAATTGCCAATGACAGTATAAGTAGTAGTAGTGGCAGGGTTGGCAATTGGATTCTTTGATCTTGCATCATTGAGCGTGGAAGAGGGTGTCCAAGAATAAGAAAGAGCATGGCTATCCGTTCGTAATACAACAGAATCAGTTGCGCAGATTGTGGTGTCTTGTGCTACTTTTACTGTTATATAGTCTAGAACATTTACTGTTACTGTATCCGTATTGACACATCCATTATTGGAAGTAGTAACAATGTATTTCGTTGTGTCTTTTGGAAAAACGATGGGTTGATCACTATTCATTCCTACGATATGATCATTAGGAGTCCAAGTGAAATTTCCTGCTCCTGTTACAGGTATCAATAAACTATCAATACTACAAATGACAGTGTCTTTAAATGCAAGTTGAATAATTGGTTTTTCACTCACGACAATTCTTTTCCTGACACTATCTGTACAACCTTTGCTACTTGTAACGATTAAGTTAACCGATGCGTTTAATGGTCCTGCATACTGAAATTTTGGATTTGCAATGATGGCTGTATCAGCAAGTGTAGTATCGACTCCAAAATCCCATTTCCAGCTATTGATATTTCCATATCTGGCTGTGCTAGCGTCAATAAACTCATAAGGTGCCTCAGAACAGAAACCAATGCTATTAAAATCAGCCTTGAAACCCGGATAAACCCATACTTCTGTACTATCTGTTCCTTTACAATCTTCAGGGCCTTTGATTGTTAAGTATGCTTTATATTTTCCTGTATCGGCATAGGTAAATTTGGGGGTTGGTTCTGAAGAAAAGACACTGGGCTTTCCTGGTACCACAAATTCCCATAGGTATGAAGTGATCGCTGAAGAAGTAGAATTATTTTCAAACTTTACTGTATTGTCATCACACTTTATTATTCTCGACGGCAAGTCTGCTTCTATAAGATCACAGTTATCAACTTTTAAAATAAAATCTTTTCGATGCTCTGAAATTGGCTTTCCGTTTCGCCATTCTGTGATACAAACACTTACAACATATTGACCATTAGGAGGTGCAATGCCTGATATAATACCTGTTTCGGCGTCAATGGTTACTTTGCTTCCCAGTGGCTGTGTGCCGCTATATGGAGAAGCATATGCCAAAGGATTTAAAACCGGAGGTCTTGCACCCGGGGTACTGCTAAAACTAGTAGTAAATCCTGTACAAAATGAGTAGGTCAATTTATCACCATCGTCATCTGTTGCTCCGAAATCAAGAGAAAACTTTTTTTCAGAACATACCAATGCTGTATCTCTAACCCTGAATTGAGGACTGTTGTTATGTTGATCTTCAGGAAGAGAAGACTTGCCGGGTATTTTTGCGATATAATTACTTCCTACATTCAGTGGTATTGTCAGATTGGATATATTATCAATTCTGCAACAACTATTTCTGGTTAAGAGATAACCACTTTCATTATTGGGTAATGTAATCGTATTGGTATAGATAGCCACTTCATAACATACCTCAGGATCACCTACTAGGCAAGGAAATAGATCCGTTCTCAACTTGAGCGTTTTTACCCCACCTTCAATAGGTAAACGAAGTGAAGTATAAAGTACGCTGTCAACAAAAAAAGCGATATTGACTGGCTCAGTTATCAGCTGAGGACCTGTAGAAGAACATTCTCTAAACAAACGCAATGTTATACGGTAAGTACTGGTATTTGATAGATTACCTGGACCCAGATATTCATAATATAATTCTCCTCCCGCAACATGTCTCGCTGTTGCAGATAATGAAAATATCAGAAAGAATATTATGTAGCATAATTTCTTCATCAAAAGAATTTTTTTTGATGGACAAGCGCAATGATACACTGATCAATTCTCTCATTTTTTTTAGTATGCAGTTGTGATTAACTCGGTCTGACGAGTGAATGTACGATTTCTAAAGATGAAATATTTACTATATGATATCGTTTATGCAGATTTTCTGATATTGTTTTTCAGAAATCAAGTAGAAGTATAATGATGCTAACTGAAAAAAAAATGGTGTTTGAATTCTGTATGTTTTATAGCATCATAATAATATTGCTATACAATCAAAGCGGTAGATAAACGACTCTTTATATCGATTAATTATTTTTTTCTTGTTGTTGATGCTTACATTCATTCTGGGGGAAATGCCGTTTTAATTTACAATGAGGACTTGAGAATTTTTTAATCAAGGGAATGAAAGATGTTGTCAATTGTCTATCGGATTAATACAACTGTACCTTTTCTAAAAACGGTTTTACCATAAATATCTTTTCCCTGCGTTACAAATATATATGCACCTGAACCCTGAGGTGCACCATTATACCTGCCATCCCAACCCATACCTTGTTGACTGGTACTGAATAATAATTGTCCCCATCGGTTGTAAATTCTAAAGTATTGAAGTTCAGTAATGCCCACAGGGATGGGTCTTATAATATCATTTTTACCATCTCCATTAGGAGTAAATCCACTGGGCACAAGAATGTCAGGTTGACTTTTAAATACTTTCACCAGAATATCATCTTCGCCATAACATCCTCCGGCATCTGTTACCCGAACACGATACAATATCGAATCAATATCTTCTCCCAATTGTACGATGGGATTATGAATCGTTGTATTGCTCAAGCCAATAGAAGGTGTCCAACTAAACTGAGATCCACCGGAAGCGCTTGCATCTAATGCCAATAATTGATCCGGTACAACCATAGTATCTCTTCCGGCTTTTACAATGATATTGGGAACTACCTGTATCCGAACAGAATCTTTTACGGATTTGGGGCAACCCGATAAAGTATCTCTAACAACAAGCGTATACAAGGTATTTTTCGTAGGCCCCGCTAGTGGGTTCAATCCTGATGCATTCAATAATTCATTAACAGGAGACCATCGAAAATGGGTTCCAGTATATGTCGCATTCAATTGAACACGAATTCCGTAGCAAATAATTGTATCACGTGTCAAGATATTCACTTGTGGATATGGAGCAACGGTTACTCTGATCTGATCTGTAGCCTGACATCTGCCTAAGTTGCCAATAACAGTATAAATAGTAGTAGCAGTTGGTTTTGCAATCGGACTTTTCGCAGATGCATTATTAAGCGTTAATGACGGAGACCACGAAAATGAACTTGCGATTGTATTTGTTCGGAGTGTGATTGTATCAGTCAGACAAATGGTTGTATCAGGTCCTACTTCTACGGTGATATAGTCAACCACATTAACAGTGACCGTATCCGTATTGGTACAACCATTATCTGACATTGTTACAATATATTTTGTAGTGTCTTTTGGAAACACAATCGGTCGATTGGTATTTCTTCCAAGAATATGGGTATTGGGTAACCAGCTAAAATTACCGCTACCTGATGCAGGGATCAATAAACTGTCGATGCTACAAATGACAGTATCCCTGAAAGGTAAATTGATGATTGGTTTATCACGAATGGTGACTGATTTTCTAATACTGTCTACACATCCTTTACTGCTTTCAACAATCAATCTAACCGATGCATTCAAACTTCCGGGATATTTATATTGTGGATTGGCAATGATCGCTGTATCTGCCAATGTGGTATCTACACCAAAATTCCACTTCCATGAATTGATCACACCATATTTTGCGAAACTGGCATCTGTAAACTGATAAGGTAGTTGAACACAAAATCCACTGCTGTTGAAATCTGCTTTGAAACCCGGATATACCAATACTTCTGTACTATCTGTTCCTTCACAGCCTTCGGGGCCTTTTACGGTTAATCTCGCGATGTATCTTCCTGTGTCTGTATATGTAAAGACAGGTGTAGGAGCGCTAGAAAAATTATTCATGTCTCCGGGTACACCGAAATCCCACAAATAAGAAGTAATAGCAGAGGAAGTAGAACCGTTTTCAAACTTTACGGTATTGTCATCGCATTTTACAATTCTGGGAGGAAGATCAGCTTCAATCAAGTCACAGTTATCCACTTTTAAAATAAAGTCTTTTCGATGCTCAGTAAATGGTTTACCTGCTCTCCATTCTGTAATACAAACACTTACTACATATTGTCCTGCAGCAGGAGCAATACCTGAAATAATTCCTGTTTCAGCATCAATGAACACTTTATCACCTAGTGGCTGGCTTCCATTGTAAGGGAAAGCATAATTCAATGGATTTAATGTAAGGCTTTGTGGAACAGGAGCGTTATTACTTCCGCTGTTACCAGCAAATCCTTCACAAAAAGAATAGGTCAGCTTATCACCATCTGCATCAGTGGCACCAAAATCAAGGATGAATTTTTTTTCTGTACAAACCAAAGCTGTATCTCTCACTCGGAATTGCGGACTGCTGTTGTGTTGCCCTTCAGGAAGTGAGGCAATACCTGGAATCTTGGTGATATAATTACTACCAACACTTTGAGGAGTTGCCAGATTGGATATGCGATCAATTCTACAGCAACCGATCCTAGATAAAAGATAACCGCTTTGATTATTAGGTAAAGCAATTGTATTAGAATAGATAGCCACTTCATAACACACTTCAGGATCCCCTACTAAACAAGGAAACAAATCTGTTCTGAGCTTAAGTGAATTGACTGATCCGACGATTGGTAAAGAAAGTTCGGCGAATAAAATACTATTCTCATAAATACCTACATTAACTCTTTCATTTTCTAAGCGAGGTCCGGGTGACGAACATTCTCTAAATAGTCGTAATGTGATTCTGTAGTTGCTGGTATTGGGTGCATTGCCAGAACCCAAGTATTCATAATATAATTCACCACCGGCTACATGTCTAGACAGTGCGGTCAATGTGCATAGAAGAAGAAACATTATGAAGAATAGTTTCTTCATAAAAAATATTAGGATTGATGTATAAATGCATCGATGTATTGATTGATCCTTTCTGTCGATTCTAACATGCCCATATGACCAATGCCTTCCAGTATATGAATATACGAGTTTAGAGGAAGATGTGTTTGTTGCAAAACATCGTTTAAGGGTGCAGCCACATCCTCGGTTCCAAGAACGAACAAAATGGGTAGCGGGTTGCTTCTTAAAATGGCCGTTCTGTCAGGTCTTTGCATCATCGCATAGTAATATGCTTGTAGGGAAGAAGTCAGTAATGATGCTGATTTTTCGATCAGTTGTTCAATTATTTCGGTGTTATTTTTTTTGAAAGTATGTCCAAAGAGATTTGGGATAGTGGTTTTTAAGAATGCATATCCTCCATATGTTTGCATCATTTCAATTCCGCGTAAACGATTATTTTTTTTCTCTTCGCTGTCAGCAAATGCCGTAGAGTGAATCAATCCAAAGCCCAGTAGTTGTTCCGGATACTTTTCTGCATAAGCCAATGTGATATATCCCCCCATGCTATGTCCCAATAAATAGCAGCGATCGATTTTTTCATTCTTGAGCATAGAATGGATGGCGTCTGCAAGTTTGTCGATCGTGAATGATGAATGATCGATAGATGCCGATGGGATAGAAAGATTATTCGTACTCTTCCATTCTGATGATCCGGTGCCGGGTAAATCAGGAATAATAAGGGTACATTTTTCTTGTAGATAGGCTACTTGTTGATCCCAAATACTGCTGTCTTCACCGAAGCCATGTAACAAAACAACAGGAATACCCTTTCCCAGTATTTGATAATGGATGGTTCCATCTGACCAACTACAATGTTTGTGCATCTGTTTATTTTTTTCTGAACCTGTCAGTGAATTTCCAAAGAATCATTAATACACTGATGATGGAAGCAAGTTTGTATAAGTAATCGCCATAGCGCACGTAGAATGTTTCTCCCCTTATGACAGGCACAGCATATTTGATCGTGGTTTTGGCATCCCATGGCTGGCTGGTTTTAATTTCTCCCATAGGATCTATCACCGCAGATATCCCAGTATTGGCACTTCTAGCTACCCACTTTCTTGTTTCAATGGCACGTAATCTGGCATAATGCAAATGCTGTCGATGTCCTGGAGTGTTACCCCACCAACCATCGTTGGTCATAATGGTGAGAATATTCGCTCCTTGTTTTACATATTCACCCACGTATTCTCCATATACACTTTCATAACAAATGATGGGAGCACTACTGTATGGATTTTGTGGAGTAGTAAAAGCAGTTGCACTTTCTGATCTTCCATATCCTCCGGTTGTTCCGCCGAATTGCTCAAAAACAGGAGCCATGAAATTTAAAAATGTAGGTAATGATTCTACACCGGGTACCAATTTACTTTTGTTATAAAATGCAATCGGTAATCCATTATTAATGTGAACGGCTGCATTGAATGCATCATAATACGTACCACTTCCCGTGACTCTCGCAGTGGCAGTTTGTTTTTCATAACCGTAATTTTTATACGTTTCAATTCCTGAAACAAGACTGATAGATGGATGTCTCTTGCTAAATTCAAATACAGGTTGATAATAGCTGTTGTATAGCACATTGTCCTGCCATTCAGCATCACTCATCGCTGTTTCCGGCCATACTACTAATGCAGTATTGCTATCTATACTTTGTTCTGTCAATTGTAATAGTGCACGAATCTGATCTGAGGTAGATCCTGCATTGAATTTTCCATAGGGATCAACATTGGGTTGTATAATCACAAGATTCTGTTTAGCTGTTTCTTCTTTCAATACCGGCTTAATCAAAACAGATATGATGATAGGAATGATTAAGATACCTGCAATCATTACTAACTTCTTTTTAAAATCATTTTTTTGCTGATATGACAAGATCGTTTCATACAATAAAACATTTCCTATTAATACCCATAAAGTTCCACCCTGAACACCTGTAAACTCATACCATTGAATGATATCAGGATACATAGCAAATACATTACCTAATGATAACCAAGGCCAGCTGAGTTGCCAATTGTGATGGATGTATTCAAAACACATCCAAAAACTGATCAAAGAAAGATAGCCAATGTGTTTTCCTTTTTTCTTCAAGTGGTAATAACCCCACCATGGAAAAGTCATCAACATACTATTGAACATGATGGCTGCGATGGTTCCAACATCAGTTGAATTCCACATCCACCAGGTTGTGCCTGTATTCCAGATCAATGTTGTAAGAAATGTCCATCCAAAAAAACGAGAAGTAGTCATATCTCTGTCGGCTACCATCAACAATGGTATCCAGGCAATGAATATCAATGGCATCAACAAAGAAGCAGGCCATGCCATGTACAATAACAGTCCTGATAATATGACGAGATATAAAGAAGGTGTTTTCACAAGCTTTATTTATTGCCCCAAGTTCGGAATAAAAAACAAAAAAGCTCCGGTATGTTCCGGAGCTTTTTGATCGATACGATCAACTTTATTTCCTACTGTAATTCGGAGCTTCTTTTGTAATATCAATATCGTGTGCATGGCTTTCTTTCATACCGGCGTTGGTGATCTTTACAAACGTTGCTTGTTGTAAAGCTTTGATATTCTTAGCACCACAATAACCCATACCGGCTCTTAATCCACCCACATATTGGTATATGATTTCACTTAAGCTTCCTTTATATGCCACACGCCCTTCAATTCCTTCCGGTACAAACTTTTTAATATCATCTTCAACATCCTGGAAATAACGATCACCACTACCTTGACTCATGGCACCCAAACTTCCCATACCACGGTATTCTTTGAATTTACGGCCTTCATAGATAATGGTATCACCCGGACTTTCCTGAACGCCGGCAAATACACTACCCATCATCACTACATTGGCGCCTGCTGCTAAAGCTTTTACCATATCACCGGTATAACGAATACCACCATCTGCAATGATAGGAGTGCCCTTTGATTTTAATGCATGACTGGCTTCTATGATAGCGGTGAGTTGGGGAACACCAGCGCCGGCAACAATACGAGTAGTACAAATAGATCCCGGACCAATACCTACTTTAACAGCATCAGCACCTGCATCAGCCAAAGCTTTCGCTCCGGCGGCTGTACCAACGTTACCGGCAATAATTTGTAAAGTTTTGAAATTTTTTCTCAGAGCTTTCAATGCTTCAATCACACCTTTGCTATGTCCATGTGCACTATCAAGTGTTACCACATCTACACCTACTTGTTGTAAAGCAGATGCTCGATCCATTAAATCTCGGGTAATACCTAATGCAGCTCCAACCAATAATCGTCCTAAATTATCTTTTACACCGTTGGGGAAATTGCTCACCTGCATGATATCACGGTAAGTGATTAGACCTATCAGTTTCCCTTGTTTATTTACAACTGGAAGTTTTTCAATTTTATATTGACGTAAGATCTTCTCTGCTTTTTTCAGGTCAGTACCTTCCGGTGCAGTGATGAGATTTTCTTTCGTCATCACTTCTTTCACTTTTCTTTTCTTATCCGTTTCAAAACGCAGATCTCTGTTCGTAAGAATACCTACAAGCTTTTGTCCGCCATCAATAATAGGAATACCACCGATCTTATTTTCTTTCATCAATTTCAATGCATCACCAATGGTAGCATCCACTAATAGTGTAACGGGGTCAATGATCATTCCGCTTTCACTACGTTTTACCTTGCGAACCTGTTCGGCTTGCTTTTCAATGGTCATATTTTTATGGAGAATACCTAATCCGCCCTCGCGTGCCAATGCAATGGCCAAGCCTGCTTCTGTTACGGTATCCATCGCAGCGGATAGAATCGGAACATTCAAAGTGATGGCTTTGGTAAGTTGAGAACGGATGTCTACTTCGCGGGGAAGGATTTCGCTGTAAGCGGGCATCAACAGAACATCATCGAAGGTGAGACCTTCACCGAATAACCTGGATGCTGCAGCAATGTTGCTGGGAGAAGATTTTCTTGTTGCCATGTGCAAAGATAGTTCAATGGGGATATTGGTTCCAAAAAATGATTTGGTTTGTGGTCCATAGTCCATGGACCATAGTATATTATCTATGAATTAATGCTTTTGTTTTACCATGGACTATCGACTATGGACTATCAACTCAACTGGTACCTCTTCCCTGGCAGTTGAACAATCAAATTCTGCAATTCCAAGTTGAGTATTGCCGAGGCCATGGCTGAACTGGGGAGTTTACTTTTGAGGTATAACTCATCCACATGCATGGGTTCTTGTGTTGTGAGAATGGAGACAATGATCTGTTCCTCTGATGAGAGTTCTGGAAATAATTTTTTTTGAGGATTCTTTTTCTTCTTGGTTTCCAACCAGCCTAGCGCATGAATAATTTGTTCGGGACTTGTAAATGCAGTGGCCTTATTTTGAGCGATCAGTTGTAAACAGCCACTGCTTCGCTGATCATAGATTCGTCCGGGTACAGCAAAAACATCACGATTGTATTCAAAAGCAAGATCTGCTGTGATCATACTTCCACCTTTGATGGCCGTTTCAATAACAATAGTAGCATCAGAGATTCCTGCAACAATTCTATTGCGTTGCGGGAAATGATGTCTGTCGGGTAGTTCATCAAACCAAAATTCAGTGAGTAATCCACCCTGATGTATCATTTCTTTTGCCATGGATCGATGAACATGCGGATACATCGTTTTGAAACCATGTGCCATAACACCAATGGTTGGTAACTGTTGTTGTAAAGCAGATCGATGTGCAATAGCGTCAATACCATGCGCTAACCCACTTACGATCATAACATCATAAGGTTGTAATGCTTTGATCAGTTGTTCGGTTACTATTTTGCCATAGTCAGTTGCATTTCTGCTACCGATGATACTGATGATGCGGGAAGGATTTAAAGTTCTATCCCCTTTAAAAAAAAGAACCAAGGGAGGATCCGAACAATTTTTTAATCGCTGGGGATATCGTTCATCGGTAATGAAAATGAGGGAGATACCATGTTGATCGATCTTCTTCAGCTCTTGTTCAGATGAATGATGATCTGTAAACTTTTTGATCCTAGTAGCTCTTACTTCTCCAATACTTTCTACGGAAGCAAGATCTTTTTTTCTGGCATTGAAAATGGCAGATGCAGATCCGAAATATTCGATCAGTTGTTTGGTGAGGATACTGCCGATATCGGGTATACGTGTTAAGGATAGTTGATAAATACTTTCTTCCGTGATCATAAAAACCAATGTCAGGAAAAATTGAATCAAGAAAACAGGTATTTATACATAGGGAATTACCTTATTTTAGAGCAGTCAATTTATTGCTATTTATGCGTGGAGTCATTTTTTTAGTGCTACTCTTTCTTTCTTTTCAGTCTATATCTCAGGAATTACCTAAGCCTTTTTCTGTCAACTATATTTCCGGTTATGTCGGTCTCAAAGACTCTTTACAGATCAAGAACTTTATGAAAAAGCACCGTTATCATGGTTTACCTAATTATGAAATCACTATTGTAGATACAGCTGCTTTAATAAGGCCTTATACCAATGAAAAACAAAGGAATGAGCGTATTCTTGGATCCGGTTTTCGATCACATACTATGTTTGTTGATTTTTTGAATCAACGGCAGTATTTCCAATCTGAACCTTATGGAGTAGAAAAGTTTTTGGTCCATGAGAATTATCGTGATATTCAATATGATTTGAAAAATGATTCTATCACAATACTTGGATATACCTGCTATAAAGCCGTATTAAAGAAGACTACTCAATCAAGTAGTGTTACGATTATGTGGTATGCGCCTTCATTACCTTATTCAGTTTCTCATCTAGGTTTTAGTGGGTTACCCGGACTAGTACTCGCATCAGAAACGTATCAGTCGCATAGTAGATCTGTATTGATCGCAAAAGAGATCATTGCGGAAACAAGAACAATTGTTAAGCCCTTCAGAGGAAAGCAGGTTAGTCAGCAAGATTTTTTTAAAGCTCTTGAAACGCTCCGACAAAAAATGAATTATTGATCATACACCTGTAATGGTAAAACTCGTCCTTCTGTTTTTAGCCCTTCCTTCTTCTGTATTATTATCTGCAATGGGTTGCGTGTCTCCATAACCTTTGTATGATAACCTCTCCGCATTGATGCCTTTCGCCATCAAATAATCTACAATGGATTTTGCTCGGTTGGTAGAGAGTATCAGATTGTCTTTTGCATTACCGGTATTATCGGTATGACCACTGATTTCTACTTTTAGTGTAGGGTTATCATTTAAGACTTGTATCAATTGTGATAATTCTGCCAAACCGTTCTCCGGTAATACGAAACTATTAGAAGCAAAAAGAATATTATTAAAGACAAAATTTTCATTGAGTTTCACAGGTTTGAGCGTGATATCTTTTTTATAAACGCTATCGGCCTCTTTTTTGCTCAGTGCATACAACTCACTATAAAAGAGATAGCCCTTTCGATTGACGGTGAATGTATAATCCTTTCCCGTTGGCAATGTGATAAAATATTCTCCCAATTCATCTGTTTGCACACGCATTAACACCACATCATTGTTATTATCTGTTAATTCAACAGTGGCGGGAACTCCTTTTTGTGTTACAGCATCCAATACTTTTCCTTTTACATACAAGGTTCTGTTGGGACGAATATTGGGACGTAGTTGGAAAGAATACAAATCCAAATTACCCCTGCTATCACTTCGGTCACTGGCATAATATGCGGTGAGACCATCAGCAGAAACAGCCAGACTACCTTCGTTTTCAATGGTATTAATTGGATAACCCAAATTTTCCGGTTGACCCCATTCTCCCTTTTCATTTTTACGTAACACAAAAAGATCTGAGTTGCCATAACCCGGTAATCCATCTGATGTATAAAACAATGTTTGATTGTCTGCATGAATAAAGGGTGAAAATTCATCACCCGCTGAGTTTACCGTCGGACCCATATTGACAGCTTTACCCCACTTGCCATTAGGTTGTCTAAAAGACATATACAAGTCTCTTCCACCATAACCTCCGGGTCGATTACTACTGAAATAGAGGACACGTTTATCCGGACTAATCGCAGGAGAACTTTCCCAAAATTCTGTATTGATGGCAGGGCCTAAATTTTCAGGTTCACTCCAGCCTTGTGGTGTGTATTGCGATAAATAAATATCATACCAACCCAAACCTTGTCCGGAGAAATCTCCTGCAAACAATAGCCATTCACCATCTTGTGAAACAGTGATCGCACCTTTTCTGGGTTCAAGATTAATATCGCCATCAATCAATTGCGCTTTCCCAAATTTTTTATTGTTGATGGTACTCTGCATAAAGTCTTCACGCTGATCTCCGGTTCTTCTTGTAAATACCAATAAGCTATCCGTAACGGTCACTGATGGATAATATTCTGATCTCGGTCCATTCACACTATCACCCAAATTCACAGGTGTGAACTGATAATCTGTAACAGGATGTTGCAAAGCATATGCAATGGCAAACTGATAACATTGTTTACGATACGATGCACTTTTTTGTCCTCTTTCACTGATGTTTGGGATCGCTAAAAAAACAGTCACCGCTTTTAAGGCATCTTCAAATCTTCCAAGTCCGGCAAGGTTAATAGAGTAGGGAAGATGATACACTTTAAAATAGTCAGCATCTTTTGCCTGTACTTTTTCATACAAATTCACAGAGCGCTGGTATTGTTTTAGCTCTCCGAAAGCGCCCGCAAGAGATAAATAAGCATCTAAGAAATTCGAATCGATGTTGATACAATCCAATAGCACAGGAACTGCTTCGCGTGTAAGGCCGTCTTTCAATAATTGAATGGCATCTTCATAACGAGCCAATGCTTTGGGTTTCACTTTGTCAGCGTCATAACCTTGTGCTGAACTGATGATGACAAATAAGATACCGATACAAAAAAGGATATTTCTTTTCACTGCGGAAAGTTCGGAAAAAAGAAAAGTGTAGCTTGTTAAAATTGAGAGTATTAAGGAACGTTGATGTATTTGTGTGTTTGAAGGCTCAATTCCCATTGCGGATGAGCTTTGATATAATCAATGATTAGTGGCAAAACTTTTTCTGCTTTATCCCACTCTGGTTGTAAATACAGTTTACATGATGGATTTACTTGTGAAGCATAAGTTTCAGCCCATTCAAAATCATGCTTGTTAAAAATCACAACTTTCAGTTCATGGGCATGGGGGATAATTTCGGGTAAGGGTGCTTTGAATTTTTTGGGCGAAAGACAGATCCAATCCCAGTTTCCACTCAGAGGAGAGGAACCTGAAGTTTCAATATTGGTTTCAAAGCCTGCATCTTTTAATGCTTGAGTAAGTTCATCCAGTTGATGCATCAATGGTTCACCACCCGTAACTACGGCTAATCGACCGGGATGCTTTTTTGCTTCTTCAATAATTTGCTCAATAGATAATTGCGGATGTTTTGATGCATCCCAACTGTCTTTGACATCACACCATACACAACCAACATCACAGCCACCTAAACGAATGAAGTAAGCCGCACGACCTTGATGAAAGCCTTCACCTTGTAAGGTGTAGAAGGCTTCCATGACGGGTAAAGTGATGATATGTGTTTTATTCTTTGTGATACGATTATTTTTTGACCATAGTCCATAGACCATGGTCAATGGACTACAAACTATGGACTCTCTCCTCGTAAGCCTGCATCGTATTTTTCAATAACCCTGCAATGGTCATCAATCCAACACCACCGGGAACCGGAGTAATGGCGGATGCTTTGGATGCTACTTCTTCGTATGCCACATCTCCTTTGATACGAAATCCTTTTTTGGCTGTGCTGTCTTCTACGCGAGTAATGCCGACATCTATGATTACTGCTCCCGGTTTTACCATATCGGCAGTAACAAATCCAGGTCTGCCTAATGCTGCAACGATAATATCACCTTGCAAACAGAGTTCTTTCAGGTTAGGCGTATGAGAATGACAAACCGTAACGGTGCAGTTTCCTTGTTTGAGATTACTGCTAAGTAAGATACTCATGGGACGACCTACGATATTACTTCTGCCAATTACGATGGCATGTTTACCTTTTGTTTCAATGTTAAAATGCTCCAGCATCAACATGATGCCGTAAGGGGTTGCAGGGATGAATGTAGAAAGTCCTTGAACCAGTTTACCAACATTGATCGGGTGGAATCCATCCACATCTTTAGATGGATCGATCGCTTCAATTACTTTTTGTTCACTGATTTGTTTGGGTAATGGTAATTGAACCAAAATCCCATCAATCGAAGGATTCGTATTTAAAGTATGTATGGTTGATAATAATGAAGCCTCATCAATATCTTCTGCTAGTCTGATCAAGGTAGACTCAAAGCCTGTTTCCTCGCAGTTTTTTACTTTACTGGCAACATAAGTTTCACTAGCTCCGTTGTTGCCCACCAAAATGGCTGCTAAATGTGGTTTTCTTTTGCCTTCAGCTGCCAGTTGGGTGGTTTTGAGTTTGAGGGATTCTTTGACTGCTGCGGCTGCTATTTTTCCATCTAATACTAACATGGCGCAAAAGTATTTAAATGCAACAGGACTTCCTTTTTGTATTCAAAAAAAGACAACAATTAATTAAAAAATTTAATATTTCTAAAAAATTAACCCTCATAATTCGTTATGAAATTTTTGTCTATGTATCATCGATCTGCTTATTCGTCGATTTCAACAGTAAATTCACCGACCCATTTCTGCAGTATTTCCTTAGAAACAAATATTTAAAAATGTCATATTTATACTTTTTTTGCACAAAAGACTGTTAATCAGTTATTTTTTTACAAATGTTAAAGAAAATAAAAATTTTTTTAACGGTTGAACAAAAACAGCTTATCTTGAAATTGAAAATTGTTAAATCCTTTTAACAATTATTCTTCATTCTAAAACATAACACATGAGAAAAAGTCTAACACTGTTAGCTGCTGCATTGCTATGGACGCTAGCCAGCTTTGCGCAAACAGTGGTGGTTCAGGGTCAGGTTTCAGATGACCGAGGTCCTGTTCCAAATGCCACTATCCAAGAAAAAGGCACGAATAATGCCGCACGAGCCGATGATCTCGGCAAATTCACACTAAGAGTAAAGCAAGGAGCAAAAGTTACCGTATCCGCTATTGGTCATGAGACCTATGAGTTTACGGCTAGTTCCGCGTTTCAGAACATTCAGATCAAGACTCTCGCAGGAGAGTTGGAAGAAGTGTTCGTTACGAGTGCATTTGGTGTGAAAAAATCGCAGCGTACCACTCCTTTTAGTTCTCAGGTGGTAAGTTCAGAGCAATTGAATGTTATTCGTCAGCCAAATCTGAATAACGCACTAGCAGGTAAAGTTGCGGGTGTGCAATTCAGAGGTCAGTCATCTGCTAAGTTGAATGATCAAGGCTTTCTGCGTATTCGTGGCGGCGGTTCATTGGGAGATGTGGCTGCGATCTATGTAGTAGATGGTACGATCACTAATTCATTTGACATCAATCCTGATGATGTAGAAGATATCACAGTTTTAAAAGGTGCGAACGCTACTGCATTGTTTGGTAGCCGTGCCGGTAACGGTGCTATTGTTGTTACCACTAAGAAAGGACGTAAAGCAAAAGGAATTGGTGTTGAAGTAAATCAGTCTGTAACTTTTGACAAAGCTGTATTCTTACCACAATATCAGAATGAATATGGTGGTGGTGATGGACCATGGTTAACTTTTAACTATGTTGCCGGTATGCCTACAGAATGGCAGGCTTTAAATGGAAAAAAATACCGTGATTTTACAGATGATGCTTCTTGGGGGCCTAAGATCGATGGATCGGAGTATATTCCCTGGTATGCATTCATTCCTGGACATGCTCGTTCCAGTAAAACAGCCAGTTTTACACCTCAACCTAATAATGCCAAAGATTTCTGGAATACAGGTGTAACCTCTAATACCAATGTAAGCTTTACACAAAGTAATGGTGCCGGACAAAGTCTGCGTGTATCATATACAAATCAGAGCATTAAGGGTATGTTGGAGAATACCAAATCACTCAGACATAACCTGAACGCTTCATTCACAATGGATATGGGTCAGTATATCACTATTGGCGCAAATCTGAATTATACCAATCAGCGAATCAGTGGTGACTTTTCTGATGGATATGCGAATAACTCAGCAGGTAACTTCAGTCAGTGGTTTCACCGCGACTTGGATATTGATATCATGCGTGAGCTTGCAGGTTTAAAAACACCGATTGGAACATTTGCTTCATGGAACTTCCGTCGTAATCCGGGTTCATGGAGTGCAGCTGCACCACGTAATAGTGTTTATGCTGCTAACTATTGGTACAATCCATTCACTTATTTCCAGAACATTGATCTTACTCAAAGAAGAGATCGTTTGTATGGTGATATAAACATGACGGTGAAGTTCTCTAAGAATTTCAGATTCAAAGGAGCTATTCGTAAAGACCAGTTCAATGGTAATGTTGAAAATATTATACCTAGTGAGCTGGAAACTTCCGGTGGACAAACCGGTTTGTTAGCTAGCTATGGAACTAGCAATACTGTAAACAACGAATGGAATTTTGAAGGTGTGCTCACTTACAATCAAACATTCGGGGATCTGGCAGTAACTGTGAATGCAGGTGCGAACAAATTGAATATTCGTAACAGAGCTGTTGCTGCAAATACCAACACTGGTTTGAATGTTCCAGGTTTGTATGCGATCAGTAATTCTAAGACAACACCAACCATTACAAACACTAGATCTGACCAACAAGCGAATTCATTGTTTGCATTTGGTGATCTGGAGTACAAAAAATACTTGAGTGTAACATGGGCAATACGTAATGACTGGTTCTCTACGCTACCTAATGGTAATAACTCATTGTTGTCTCCATCTGTAGGTGCCTCATTTGTATTCAGTGAATTCACAAAAAGTGTTAATTGGTTGAGCTTTGGTAAAGTGTTTGGTTCATGGGGTAAAAAACCAAAGACCCTCAATCCTTATGCTTTGAATTTGAATTATGCAGTTAACCCATTATTGTGGGGTTCTAACTTCCTGATGTCAACTCCAAATGCAACTCCGGATGCGAATCTGCGTGGAGCATTGACTACAACTTGGGAAGCTGGTTTGGATCTGCGTTTTGCAAAAAACAAGATCCGTATGAACCTTGTATATTTTAATGAAGACAACAGAGATGAGCCACTGGGTGTAACTGTTAGTGGTGTGAGTGGCTTTACTTCTCAAACCATCAATGCAGCTCGTGTAACTCGTCAAGGTCTTGAATTAGAACTAGGTGCTAGCATCATCAAGAGAAAGAATCTTAGCTGGGATGTTAGTAAAACAGTTGCTTACTTGTTAGACAATAAAGTAAAAGCATTGGCTCCTGGTTTAACGAGCTTTACGCTTGCAGGCGGTTCTTTTGGTACTCGTTTCGCACGTGCTTTCCACTTTGTTGACAAGCAGTGGGGAATGTTGAGAGGTGGTGGTATCAAGCGTAATGCTGATGGACAACCATTGATCACAACCAATGGTTTCAGTGGCGGTTTAGGATGGTACCAAGCAGATGCTACCAAAGAGTGGGGTTCTGTTGTACCAAAGCTGACTGGTGGTTTCCAAAACTTTGTTACTTACAAGAACTGGAACTTAGGTCTCACATTTGATTATCAAGTAGGCGGTAAATTCTTCTCACTGTCTGAACAGTGGGGAACATTCTCTGGTCTGTTAGCAACTACAGCAGGTAAGAATGATAAAGGAAATCCTATTCGTGACCCTGTTGCATCAGGTGGTGGTGTACGTGTAAGAGGTGTAGATGCTGCTGATGGAAAAACACCGGTTGATGTATACGTTGATGCTTACGATTATTTCCATCAGTTCTACTATCAGCAAATTGCAGAACCATTCGTTCATGACCTCACTTTTGTGAAGTTGCGTGAATTGAGTTTGGGTTATGCAATTCCTACTCAAAAGTTAGGTAAACTGGGTAAAGTATTCCAGGGTGCATCAGTTTCCATGATTGCACGTAACCTGTTCTTCATCTATCGTGATACGAAAAACTTTGATCCATCTGAGATCAGTGGTGTATTCGGTGAAGATGGTAATCTGCCCGGTTCACGCTCTATAGGTTTCAACTTAAAACTTAATTTCTAAAACCCTTAAATCATTTACCATGAAACAAATGAATATAAAAAGAGCCGCACTGGCGTTAGGGGTTTTTGCTACCTTACTTACGGGTTGTAGCAAAGGTATTGGCGACTTCGGCAATATCAATAACAACCCGAATGCAACAACTGTTCCTATTACATCTGCCTTGTTGACCAACGTATTGGCCAATGCAGGCGGTAATGTATGGGGTAATGGTATCAATACCACCGCCGGATTGTACTGTCAGTACATGTCGGAAACTCAGTACACAGATATTTCTCGTTATGCTACTCCTACTTTGAACTGGGATGGTATCTATGCGGGTGATCTGTATGATCTTCAAAACATTATCAACGTAAATACAGATCCTGCAACAAAAGCCTCTGCAGCGCAATTTGGTTCTAATAATAACCAGATCGCTATTGCCAGAATTCTGAAAGCATACAACTATATGATGCTGACAGATGCTTATGGTGATATTCCTTACTTTGAAGCTTTGAAAGGAAATGGAACGATTGCTTATGATAAGCAAGAGCTCATCTATCCTGATCTGATCAAAGAATTGAAAGCAGCAGTTGCTCAATTCGATGGAGGACTTACCGTTCAGGGAGATGTCATGTACAGTGGTAATACTACTCGCTGGAAAAAATTTGCCAACTCACTCATCGCAACCATTGCATTACGTATGTCTAAGGCCAATGCAACTTTAGGGAAAGCAGAATTTGCTGCTGCTATTGCTGCAGGAGTAATTGACAACAATGCAGATAATGCAGGTATCACTTACCCAGGTGGTAACTATCGTAATCCGATTTATAACTATTATGTGGTAACACAGCGTTTTGACTTTGCTGTCAGCAAAACCATTACGGATAATTTGACTGCTAAGAATGACCCACGTATCAATACCTTTGGTAGTAATCCGAAAGGGTTTCCTTACGGGTTGACTCGTAGTGATGCATTGGCATGGCAAACTGCTAATCCAACTTTTGCATTCCTTTACGCTTTTACAGCTACACCTCAAACTGGCGCAATGTTCCTGATGACTGCCGGTCAGATGTATTTAGCTAGAGCAGAAGCTGCAAGATTAGGTTGGACTACCGAAGTGGCCGCTGCAATGTATGAAGCGGGTATTACTGCAGAAATGAATCGATGGGGCATTACTAACGCGGGTGCAATTGCTACTTATTTGGCACAGCCAAGTATTGCTCTGACCGGTGCTGCTAGTGATAACCAAAAAATTGCAGAACAAAGATGGTTATCGTATTTCCCTGATGGTAACCAAGGTTGGGCAGAATGGCGCAGAACAGGATTCCCGACATTGGCTGCTGTTCCCGGTTCCACTAGTCAGGTTCCAAGAAGGATTCCATACGGTCCAAATGAGCCATTATATAATTCTGCCAACTATGCAACCGCTGCAGCAAGCTATAATTCTAACTCACAAAATGCAAAAGTTTGGTGGGATAAATAACTTGAAAAATATTAAAATTCCGTATATTCAATACCGAATTTAAGTTTCACTCGTTTTCAGTTTTTATAGTTTATCATGCACATGAGAATGGCCGGTAGTCTTACCGGCCTTCTCTTTTTTATCCAGTATACAAGTATTAATCTCCTATTTTTGTCCCTTTAAATCATCAACATGGAACAGCAACCCAATCATCAGTTGAATATTGAGATCAGCGAAGAAATGGCAGAAGGTGAATATGCAAATCTCGCGATCATTACACATAGTAATGCTGAATTTGTCATCGATTTTGTAAACGTAATGCCTGGTACACCTAAGAGCCGCGTAAAATCACGTATCATCTTTACACCCATGCATGCCAAGCGTTTCATGAAAGCACTGGAAGAAAATATCGCACGTTTTGAAGCTGCTAATGGTACGATTCAAGATCTTGAACATATTGAGATTCCTATGAATTTCGGTGGACCCACAGCGCAAGCATAATCCATCATTCAAAGTTTGCCATGATCTGCAAAACTGTAATGTCCTTCTGTACTTACAATAATATGATCCAGTAATCGAATATCCAGTAATAAACTTGCTTCTTTGATTTTCTGGGTGATCAGTTCATCTGCGGTACTTGGCTCTAAGTTTCCACTGGGATGATTGTGACATATCACCATGGATACTGATTCATGCAATAAGGCTTTCTTTAAGATGATACGAATATCTACTACAGTGCCGGTAATGCCGCCTTCACTGATCTGTTCAAAAGCAATCACCCTATTACTTCGATTTAAAAAAAGTACACCAAATACTTCTTTGGGTTTATGTGCAAGTTTCGCTCTAAGGTAATCTGCAATGTCCCCGCTGCTTCTGATCACTTCTTTTTTGACATGACTCAAATGTCTGCGTAACCCTAGTTCCAATGCCGCAGTAATATGAATGGCTTTTGCCTGCCCCAGCCCTTTAATCTTCAACTTGCAAAGTGATTGAACGGAGAATCTACCCATTGTATTAAGATCATTGTTACATTGACTCAGAAGGTCTTTGGCAAGTTCCAAAGCCGACTTTCCGGGTATGCCATTGTTGATGAGGATGGCTAGTAATTCGGAATCACTCAGATTTTCGACTCCTTTTTGAAGTAATTTTTGGCGTGGCTGGTCATCAACAGCCCAATCTTTGATGGTATTTTTTTGCATTGTAAAAAAATTGAAAATTTCAAATGAAAATTTGTAAACCTAATCTCTATCTTCGCCGCTCATTCCTGCAATTATGAATCCATCTGTCAAGATTTTCTCCGGTACAGGATCTCAGGTGCTGGCAGAAAAAATAGCGCAACAGTTTGGCGCTCCTGTTGGAAAAATCAACATTCAGAAATTCAGCGACGGCGAATTTCAGCCTATCTTTCTGGAGAGTATTCGTGGCGACTATGTTTTCCTTGTTCAAAGCACTTATGCACCCACCGATAATCTGATGGAATTGTTGCTCATGATTGATGCAGCAAAACGTGCCAGTGCTTATAAGATCATTGCGGTGATACCTTATTATGGTTTCGCCAGACAAGACCGAAAGGATAAACCAAGGGTCGCTATTGGCTCCAAACTTATAGCAACTCTGTTGGAAGCAGCCGGAGCGGACAGGGTGATAACCATGGATCTCCATGCCGCTCAAATTCAGGCGTTTTTTGATGTTCCTGTGGATCATCTGGATAGCTCTGCTATTTTCATTCCTTATATCGAGCAACTGAAATTGCAGAACCTGACATTCGCAGCGCCGGATGTAGGAAGTACCAATCGTGTTAGAGAGATAGCCAGTTATTTCAATGCTGAAATGGTGATTTGTGATAAGCACCGTAAACGAGCCAACGAAATTGCCAGCATGGTGGTGATTGGTGATGTAACCGATCGTGATATCGTATTGGTTGATGATATCTGTGATACCGGTGGTACACTTGCCAAGGCCGCAGGATTATTAAAAGAAAAGGGTGCCAGAAGTGTGCGTGCATTGATCACCCATCCTGTATTGAGTGGTAAAGCCTACGAAAACATTGAAGAAAGCGTATTGGAAGAATTGGTCGTTTGTGATACCATCCCACTGAAAAAGAATTCTCCTAAAATAAAAGTTATTTCAGTAGCAGACCTTTTCGCTATTGCTATCCGTAATGCTTACGAGAACAAAAGTATTACCAGTCTTTTCATTCACTCTCAATTGAAAGGAAGAGGCTAGGGAAGCTATGAGCTGCGAGCTACGAGCCACTAGCTTTTAGTTTTAATGATGATTAAAATTCATTATAAATAATTGATATTCATTCATTTATAATGAATTTTTAATTTTATTTCGAGCTCATAGCTCATAGCTCGCAGCTCGCAGCTCAAAATCCCCAGATTTTCCCTACTTTTGCCGTCCAAAATTTTAAACATGAAAACAATTACAATCGAAGGACAACTGAGGACCGAACATGGCAAAAAAGCCGCCCGCCAGATTCGCTCTCAGGAAAACGTGCCAGGTGTAATTTACGGGGGTGCACAGGAGATCAATTTCTTTGCTCCTGCAAAGGCTTTCAAGCCTTTGGTTTACACAAGTGAATTTCAGCTGGCAGAAGTTAAAGTGGATGGTAAAACCTACAAATGCATCCTGAAAGATCTTCAGTTTGATAAAGTAGAGGATTCATTGATTCACGTTGACTTATTAGAACTGGTTGACAACAAAAAAGTAATCGCTACACTGCCTCTTAAATTTACAGGTACTTCTGTAGGTGTGAAAGAAGGTGGTAAATTGGTTACAAAAATGAAAGCCCTGAAAGTAAAGGCTTTCCCTAAGGATCTGAAAGAAAACATCGCTGTTGATATTACCAATCTTGAATTGAATGGTAACATCCGCGTAGAAGATGTAAAAGCAGATAACATGGAGATTTTAAACTCTCCACGTATTCCGATCGCTTCAGTTGTTATGACACGTCAATTGAAACAAGAAGAAGCAACTGCTGCAAAAGAAGAGAAGAAAAAATAAGTTGAACATACTTATCATACAAAGAGACCCGATAAATATCGGGTCTCTTTTTTATCAGATAGTTGCCGGAAATGAAACAAAGAATATCACCCCTTTTGGCTGATTTTCTTCTACCCAAATACGCCCGTTATTCTTCTCAACAAATTCTTTACATAGTTTCAGACCTAATCCTGTTCCTTTTTCATTCATGGTACCTCTCTTAGAGATGATATTCGCAGAAGAGAAAACATGGTCTCTGAGTGTTTTATCCATACCATCTCCCTGATCTGCCACTGAAATAATCACTTCATGATTACGTGTGTAATGCTGAATATCAATAACATGATTTTTATAACTGTATTTGATAGCATTGGATAAGAGGTTTCTTAGTACCAATTGTAAGTGATCCGGATCAGCCCAAATCGGCCCTCCTTCAGATTTTATATTTACTTTGATCTCCTTGTTTTCGATTTCAGCTTGCATCAATGATAACACAAGTCCGATCATATTTTTGAAATCAATTTTTTCCGGCTTTGCTTCAATCCCTTCCAGCTGACTATTACTCCATTTCAATAAGTTGTCAAGCCCACCTTGCAATTGTTTTACTTGTAATGAAATATGTTCGATGAGTTTATTAAATTCTTCTGGGGTTAACATCTGTCTGTTAACCAGGTCTAATGTATTACGAAGTTGTGCTATAGGGGAACGTAGGTCATGTGCAATAATAGAAAAGAGCTTTTCTTTGGTGATATTGGAATCCTCTAGTTCCGCATTCTTTTTCTGTAACTTCTGCTGGCTTTCCTGTAGTTCTTTTTCATAAAAGATCTGTTCATATCGATAGTAGAGTAGCCCAAGAAAGGTCAAGATTAATGCATTGGTAATATTGATGTTTACGCGATATGTAGGAAAAGCTTCATACATCCAAATGCTTGTATCTGTAATTCGTATGAATACAAAGCAGAAGATCGTAATAGTTGACAATATAGTTATCAGTAAAGGCTTTTTAAAAATAATATTAACAATGACCAAATTAGCGATCAGAAAATATTCATTCCCATTTTGAAATTTGATAGCGCTTATACAGATACTGATGGTTGATAAAATATTTAAGATCAGACGAGCTGTTTGAATGTATTTGTAGTAATTGATCAATAAAAAGATCAAACTACCTATAGTATTCAATGCTAGTAGTCCAACATTCCAGTAATGTCCTTCATAAATGTTGACGGGAATGAATATCGTATTAGTCAACATCCCAAGTAACACACATAAATTTAAAACCCTTGTTTTCTTCAATTCAATAGGGTCTAATTCAGCGTGAATGCCAATATCTAAAATGCTTCTTATAGCTCTAGGGATATACATAAACTTGTTAACAAATATCGTTATCGAAAATTAAGTCATCTACTGAGAAAACTCTTGTTTATTTTTGCCCTTTATGAACAAATTCTTAATTGTTGGATTAGGTAATATTGGTGAAGAGTACAAACATACACGTCATAACATTGGATTTGATGTGGTGAGTGCATTTGTATTAAAACACGGAGGCTTTTTTAAGCTGGATCGATTGGCAGAAGTGGCTGAGATAAAATGGAAAGGGCGAGTATTTATTTGTATCAAGCCCACCACATATATGAATTTGAGTGGTAAGGCGATGAAATACTGGATGGATAAAGAAGGAGTTGATATTTCGCGAACCCTTACCATCGTAGATGATCTCGCATTACCTTTGAGTAAACTGCGGTTAAGGGGATCTGGTTCTGATGCAGGTCACAATGGATTGAAAGATATTCAACTCACTTTGGGCACTGATCAATACCCCAAACTTCGTTTTGGCATTGGTAACCAATTCCCGAAAGGTCGGCAGGTGGAGTTTGTACTTGGCAAATGGTTGCCGGATGAACAAAAAATTATTCAATCGAAAATTGACAAATCTTTGGAGATCATAGAGTCATTTGCTACTGTTGGGTTGGAGAAAACCATGAGTCAGGTAAATAACCTTAATTTCTTATAATATTAGTCTGTTTCAGGCGTTATTCTCTTATAAGATATTGTCTCCATCATGATCCTGTGAAAAACATCAGCCCTTTTTAGGAACAGATGTTATGATATGTCTGGTTAATATGATAAACGTACGAGTATGAAAATTTTTTGTGTAGGCAGGAATTATGCAGATCATGCAAAGGAACTTGGGAATGCGGTTCCTGAAGAGCCTGTTATTTTCATGAAGCCGAAATCTGCGTTACTGCAACCCAATGCCCCTTTTTATTATCCGGAATTTACCAATGAGTTGCATTATGAAGCAGAGTTGGTTTTGAGGGTTTCTAAGAATGGTAAATACATACAAGAGCATCAGGCATCGAAATATTATGATGCCATTACAGTTGGAATCGACTTTACAGCCAGAGATATACAAGCAGAACTGAAAAAGAAAGGGTTGCCTTGGGAAAAGGCCAAAGCTTGGGATCAGTCTGCAGTAGTTGGCAAATGGATGCCGGTTCAACCAGACCTCCTGCGTTCTCCGATACAGTTCTCCATGAAAAAAAATAAAGAGTTGGTGCAAGATGGCAATACCTCTCACATGATCTTTTCTTGTGATTATATTGTAGCACATATATCGCAGTATTTTTCACTCAATATTGGTGATCTGATCTTTACAGGAACTCCTTCCGGAGTGGGTGAGTGTGTGGTTGGAGATGTATTGGAAGGTTATCTCAAAGAGGAAAAAATGTTTGAACTAGAGATCAAATAATTATCAGGAAAAGAAGATCGTCTTATTAATGCTTACCCCGGAATTACTACTAAAGGCATATCAACTCATGGTCACAGCAAAGTCCATGTGTGATACCTATGATGCCAATAGACAGATCTGCAAATATGTACATTCTACTTCCCGTGGGCATGAAGCCATCCAATTGGCAACCGGTATGCAGTTGTTACCCTGCGATTGGGTGAGTCCTTATTATAGAGATGACAGCATTATGCTATCCATCGGATTCCAGCCTTATGAGCTGATGCTGCAATTGTTGGCTAAAAAGGAAGATCCTTTTTCAGGTGGAAGATCTTATTACTGTCATCCTAGCAGTAGAGATGAAAATCGCCCGTACATCATTCATCAAAGTAGTGCTACCGGTATGCAAGCTATTCCCACAACAGGTTTGGCACAAGGCATTCAGTATTTAGAAAATACACAGCATACTAAGTTACCTACGACTGATGGTCAATTGCCGATAGTAGTTTGTTCTTTGGGAGATGGGAGCGTTACGGAAGGAGAGGTAAGCGAAGCTTTACAGTTTGCAGTACTCAAACAATTACCCATCATTTATTTGGTTCAGGATAATCAATGGAGCATCAGTGCGTCTGCGGAAGAAGTGAGAGCTATGAATGCGTATGATTATGCTCAGGGCTTTAAAGGATTGAGGAGATGGCAATGTGATGGTAGTGATTTTATTCGTAGTTATGAAACAATGGCCGAAGCCATAGCATATACACGTACAGAAAGAAAACCTGCATTAGTGCATGCCAAAGTGCCTTTATTGGGTCATCATACCAGTGGTGTTAGAAGAGAGTTTTATAGAAGCAGAGAAGATTTATTGAAGCACGGATTATATGATCCACTTCCTAAATTAAGACTATTACTTTCAGATGTTGGTATTGCCGAACATGTGATCACGGATATCGAAAAACAGGCAGAAGAAAAAGTTATTGCTGATTTTCAGCGTGCCCAAGCGGCACCGGACCCAGATCCGCGTTCAGTAAGTGATCATGTTTTTGCACCTACTCCTATTACGGAGGAAAAAGGACAACGTAGTCCAAAAAATGGAGAAAAAGTTTTGATGGTAGATGCTGCGCTGCATGCCATTGAAGAACTGATGGAAGAATACCCCGAAGCCATCTTATATGGTCAGGATGTGGGAGCGCGTTTGGGTGGGGTATTCAGAGAGGCAGCAACATTGGGTGAAAAATTTGGTGAACATCGTGTTTTTAATACGGCTATACAAGAAGCATATATTGTGGGTTCCACCGCAGGTCTTTCCGCACTTGGAATTAAACCCATGGTAGAAGTTCAGTTTGCTGATTATATCTATCCGGGCTTTAATCAATTGGTAACAGAGTTATCCAAATCTTGTTATCTGTCGAATGGAAAATTTCCGGTTGGGATGGTTCTAAGGGTGCCAACCGGTGCGTATGGCGGTGGCGGTCCCTATCATAGCGGAAGCGTGGAAAGTACTTTATTGACTATCAAGGGAATTAAAGTGGTGTATCCATCAAACACGGCTGATATGAAAGGGTTACTGAAAGCTGCATTCCATGATCCCAATCCGGTAGTCATGTTGGAACACAAGGGATTATATTGGAGTAAAGTACCTGGAACCGAAGATGCTAAAATGGTAGAACCCTCACGGGATTATTTGCTGCCACTGGGTAAAGCCAATATTGTATTAGCAGCTGATAGTTTACATGTAAAAGTCCGGGAAACTGTTTGTGTCATCACTTATGGAATGGGTGTTTACTGGGCAAAAGCAGCAGCGGCATCTTTTCCCGGACAGGTTGAAATCGTCGATCTCAGAACCTTGCACCCATTGGATGAAGAAATGATCTTCAATCAGGTTAAAAAACATGGAAAAGTGCTGGTTTTGAGTGAAGAGCAACAAAATAATTCTTTTGCAGAAGCATTATCATTACGTATTACCAACCACTGCTACCATTTTCTGGATGCACGGGTAGAGGTTATGGGGGCTTTAAATTTACCGGCAGTACCTATCAATCTGGTGCTAGAAGCAGCCATGCTGCCCAATGCCCAAACTGTTAAAGAACGGATCGCTAAATTGTTGGCATACTAAGCACGAACCCCTATATTTGCACCCCGTAAATGAAAATTTACAATCGGCGGGGTAGCTCAGGTGGTTAGAGCGTTGGATTCATAACCCAAAGGTCTCGGGTTCAACTCCCGATCCCGCTACGGAATATAAAATCAGAGCCCATGGAACTTGATTCTGTGGGCTTTTTTGTGTTTTATACTTCGCATTTCACCTATTTCCTTTCATTTCTAGTAGCTAGTCGTTGACAGCCTTTCAAAAAGGTATATGAACATATTAATGCAATAACCCCTGCTATTACTCACTATTAAGCCATTAGGATTCAACTCCTGCAAGCTATTTTTTTACCACCTTTTTAATAGAAAAACAATGGAGAGTGTAATTATAATCGTCATAGTTATAAGTTTTACAATATTTTTTCCAGTCAAGTCTTATTTTCGAGCAGTTCGTCGTATTTTATTTCGTTTTCAACAATTTCATCAGAGCTCAATTTTTTAAAATTATAAATTAAAAGTAATGAGTAATAATTCAGGATTTTGGTCTGACCCGAAAGTTTGGATATCCTTATTTGCTTTATGTATCTCATTTCTTGCTTTTTTTTGGACTTTGTCTAATCAGTTTGAACAAAATCGAAGATGGGATAAATTAAATGCCGCGAATATTATTGTTGAGCGAGCAATAATGAAGAGATTTAAGATTGTGACTAAGGAGATTGCAATGAGCACAAATTGGGGGTACACTCCTAATATTTATGGCTCTGAAGTAGATAATCAGTATGTAATTCCTTACAAGTTGATAGTTATTGAAAGGTCGACATCTAAACCAATGACAAATATTAATGGTTGTTTTACAATCGATGAAGTTAGAAGAGAATTAGAAAGAGTTAAAGCAAAAGGAGATTTTATAATAGTTAAGCATTTTGAACCCAAATTTGAAATTAGAAATAAAGGTAAAACTGATGCAACTATTCTAGAATTAACTATAGATATCAAAAAAAATGATTTAGAATGGGAAACTATATATAAAACTGAATCCAAAGTTGTTTTGGTAGTTGATCAAATCTCAACAATAGAATTAGAAATGCATTATCCAGTTGATATGCCAGTTCCTGATGAAATTTTTTATCGTATTAAAATTATCTATTTAGATATTCATGGAAATAAAGTTGAAAAAATTGAAAATCTTAAATGGATTTCAAAAATAAATTCATGGGGATATTAAGAGTGGTATAAACAGCTGATTATCAATAGACCAAAGGTCTCGGGTTCAACTCCCGATCCCGCTACAAAATATCAAGAGCCTTCATTAGAAGGCTCTTTTTTTACCCATAACTGTAACTTCTAATTCCGAAAAGACCCATGCTGTTGATGTATCGATACCTACTAGGTAGTTGGTATTTAGATTCGGGTTCCGCTACCTCCCGAAGTTTATATACCATCCGTCTTCATTTACATAAGAGCATATTTTTCTCGTTCATCAATCTTGGCACCAGTCAAACATCTTTCAATTAAAATATGTAAATTCCTTATCCGAAAGAGAATATATACTTTATTAATACCTGCTTATGAAATCTATCCAAACCGATAAGATTAAGTTTTCCAAAATTAAATTTGGAAGGCGACCTCGTATTTCTGACGAAAGGACATTTAAACTGAGCGGCTATCTGGATGCACAAAATGATCTTCAGATTCCTAAAAGATATAACTGGGGTAAAAAGATCAAAAAAGATAAGTGGGGTGTCATGGGTAATTTTCGAACCAATTTATGTACCTGTGCTGCAGCAGGACATCTCATTATGGTCTGGACTTCTAATACTTCAAAATTGCAGCGTCCTAAAGAAGAGGATATCATGAAAGCCTATTGTGATCTTACAAATTACATTCCGGAAACAGATGAAAATGATGAAGGGGTAGAAGCATTGAAGGTGTTAAAATATTGGAGAAAGAATGGTATTGCCGGTGAAAAGATCATTGCATTTGCAGAAGTGGAAGATGGCAATCATGAACAGCTATTGAAAACCATTTACCTTTTTGGTGGATGTTATGTAGGATTACACCTGCCCAAATCAGCAGAACGACAATACAATACAACCAAAAAATGGACCATTCCACGTGGGGGTAAAAAGAAAGATGCTGAGAAAGGCTCATGGATTGGGCATATGGTGTTGGTTACCGGTTATAATAAAGATGAATTACGTGTAGTAACATGGGGCAGAGAGATTACGATGACGATTGATTTCTGGAAAGAATACGGAGAAGAATCCTATGCGGTATTCAGTGAAACATTTATCAAAAATGATAAAACACCCACCGGAATATCTGTAGAAGTGCTCCTGAATGACATTGAAAATCTGAAAAAGCAAAAGCAGGATTGATATCCTGCTTTTTGTTGCTATACTTTTTGTTAGATCATAAATGCTAACTACCGTTATTAGGAACTCCTCCACCAAATTTTATTGGCTTCGCTTTCTTTTTTGCTGCTGCTTTCTTTTTAGGAGCTGCTTTTTTCTTTGGAGCAGCTTTCTTCTTTACGGCTGCCTTCTTTTTAGGAGCAGCTTTCTTTTTTGTTGCTACTTTCTTTTTAGGAGCCGCTTTTTTCTTTGCCGCAGCCTTTTTAGCTGGAGCAGCTTTCTTTTTTGGGGCTGCTTTTTTCTTTGATGCAGCCTTTTTTGCTTTTGGCATAATTAATGGGTTTAGGTGAAAAAATATAAATGGTTGGATAATTCATATCCATCATTTAAGGTAAAATAAGTAATTTAATTGAGAAAACCAACACATAAGAGATAAGGGCAGGTGGATAACTAACAATCATTCAACTGATGGATCAAACAAATCTGTTGGCAAAAGCTAGTTATACAATCGGCAGTGAGGTGTAGTTGACAGCATATATACTTTTCGTATTGATCGCTCATAAAAAATAAATTGACAGATAATTATCTCCCCTCATTTTAAAAATAATTCCTGCGAATGCTCTTTTATAAAAGAATATTACATCTGCCCTCATTCCTTCTGATCATTCTACTCATACCTTTTTTATTGCTGTGTGCATGTGGCGAAAGCACACAGAACGATAAGCGTAATGAAACAATTAGGACTACAGTAAAAAGGATCGTGGTACAAGATGAGAGTGTATATAAAAAACCAAAACAATACTTCTTAACGAATTACCCAACTCCTCAAAAAACAAAGATCAAAGGTGTTCAAACATCTTTTGAAAAAAATGAAAGCCCGGGGAATCACTTTTTTGTAGATAAAAATACCAATCTGATAATTCCTGAAGAAGCACAGGGTAAAGCCCTTTTCACGACATACACAAGTGATAATGGTCTTGCATTGGATCAGGTACACAGTTGTTACAAAGACCGAAATGGGCACCTTTGGTTTGGTACAAACGGGGGTGGTGTAAGTAGGTTTGACGGTAAAAAATTTACTAATTATACAAATCTGCAAGGACTGGCAAGCAATGTTGTTTGGAGTATCTTGGAAGATAGAAATGGAAATATTTGGTTCGGTACTGATGGTAATGGCGTGAGCAAATATGATGGTAAAATATTTACTAACTATACTACTAAAGAAGGGCTATCTGGCGATGTAGTTTTTAGTGTCAAAGAAGATAGAAAGGGGAATCTTTGGTTTGGTACCTCAGAGGGTATCACGAAGTATGACGGTAAAAAATTTATAGAATTTACTGCTACTGATGGCTTGCATAATAATACCATCAAAGATATTCTGGAGGATAAAAAAGGGAATCTCTGGTTTGCAACATTAGGCGGCGGTGTGAGCAAATACAATGGCAACACTTTTACAAGTTATCGGTCGGGAAATGGATTATCCAGTGATACCATTCGAAGTATTTATGAAGATCTTGCAGGTAATCTTTGGTTTGGTACTAATAGCGCGGGTTTGTGTAAATATGATGGAACAAAGTTTATGTCTTATACCACCAAAGATGGACTTGCCGGTAATAAAGTAATGACGGTTAGAGGTGATTCAAAAGGAAATATATGGATTGGGACTAATGGTGGTGGTGTGAGTAAATTCAATGGCCAAAATTTTATTAACTACACATCCGGCAATGGATTGGAAAGCAATAGGATTCCATGTATCACTGAAGATGATAGAGGCAATCTATGGTTCGGGACATTTGGTGGAGGTATCAGCAAATTTGGAGGTAATGGATTTAGTAATTACACGGTTAAACAAGGTCTGCCCAATAATATCATTTATGGAATCACAGAAGATGTGCAAGGCAATTTATGGCTGGGTAGCTTTGGTGGGGGTATCTGTAAATATGACCGTAAAAGTTTTACCGCATATAGCTTAGCACATGGACTTTCAAATTATAATATTTATTGCGCTTCAAAAGATTCAAAAGGTAATTTGTGGTTTGGGACCTTTGAAGGTGGCGTGATAAAATTTGATGGTCAATACTTCACTACATACACTACTGCAAATGGCTTAGCAGGCGATATTGTTTTTTGTATTAAAGAAGATTCAAAAGGTAATTTGTGGTTTGGCACTTCTACTGGTGGTGTCAGCAAATTTGATGGTAAGAGTTTTACCAATTACACAAAAGAACAGGGGCTTCCGGCTAATGGGGTGTTTTGTATCACAGAAGATTCATCAGGTGATTTATGGTTCGGCACCTATGGAGGTGGCATTTGCAAGTTTGATGGCAAATCTTTCATCCATTTAAATACACAACATGGTCTTGCGGATAATACTGTATGGACAATCACCGAAGATTCAAACAATAATCTTTGGTTTGGTACCCAACAGGGACTGAATATGATACCAAAAGAAACAGTAAAGACATTACATTTTTTATCTTCTAATGATACTGTATTTACCAAGCCTATATTCCAAACCTATACCACCCAAAATGGGTTGCCGGATAATTTTGTTACTCAAGTAGTGGAAGGGAATGATCATATACTTTATGTTGGAACCAATTTAGGAGTGTTTGAGCTGATCCCTGATTCATCCGCTGATCAAATGAAATCATTGTGGCGGGTGGGACAAATTTTCAATATAACCACAGGTTATCCTATCAAAGATGTGAATGCTGGTCAGGGTGCCATGTATCTTGATAGCAAAGGGATCATTTGGATCGCAACTGGGTCAGAGAAAACGGGTCTGGTAAGATTTGATCCTACCGCAATAAGAAATACATCATCCAAAGCTCCGGTTCTGGTCATTCAAAAATTAAAAATCAATAATGAAAACCCGGTTTGGAATAATCTTGACACCTTGGGAATAAGTCGAGATAAAGCCATTGTCATTGAAGAAATGAATGCATTTGGCAGACAGCTAAATGAAGAAGAGCGAGCACTGCAAAAAAATAAATTCAGAAAGATCAAGTTCTCAGGTATCAACAGTTGGTATTCGATTCCTGAGAACTTGGTGTTACCCTATGACAGAAATAGTGTCAGTTTTGAGTTCAATGCAATAGAGACAGATAAAAACTATCTGGTAAAGTATCAGTACAAACTGGAAGGATATGATAAAGACTGGAGCCCCTGGACCAACACTCCAATCGCCTCTTTTGGTAATATTGATGAAGGTACCTACACATTCAGATTGAAGGCGCAAAATGATCAAGGTTTGCTCAGTGAACCTTTAGCTTATACATTCAAAGTATTACCACCATGGTGGAGAACCTGGTGGATGTATGTATTATATGCGGTAGTAACTTTTGCTGGTATGACACTTATGTTTCGTTGGAATAACAGAAGAATTTTGCAACAGAAAAAAACTTTGGAACAAAAGGTCGTTCTTGCTACACAACAAATAAGAGAAGAAAAAGAAAATGTAGAGATACAAAAACAAATAGCAGAGGATACCTTAAAACAATTGAAGGATACACAAGCCCAGTTAATTCAATCAGAGAAGATGGCTAGTTTAGGGGAGCTGACCGCAGGTATTGCTCATGAAATTCAGAACCCGTTGAACTTTGTTAATAATTTCAGTGAAGTAAGTGCTGAGTTATTGGAAGAAATGAAACAAGAGATTGAAAAAGGAAATTTAAAGGATGTAAAAGATATTGCAGGAGACATACAACAGAATCTACAGAAAATTAATTACCATGGTAAACGCGCAGGTGATATTGTGAAAGGAATGCTGCAACACAGCAGAAGTAGTACAGGGCAAAAAGAATCTGTTCTTATCAATAATTTGTGTGATGAGTATTGCCGATTGGCTTACAATGGCTTAAAGGCCAAGGATAAAACATTCAATGCTGGTTTTGAAACTAAATTTGATGAAACAATAGGCGTCATTCAGGTGATGCCTCAGGAGATAGGACGTGTGATATTGAATCTTATCAATAACGCTCTTTATGCCGTCAATGAAAGAAAGAAATCGGGAGAGAAAGATTATGAGCCAATGGTATTTATTGAAACCAGGAAACATGACAATGAGATCAGTATTACTGTTGCTGATAATGGTATGGGTGTTCCTGAGCATATAAAAAGTAAAATCTTTCAACCCTTCTTTACAACAAAGCCCACCGGAGAAGGAACAGGTTTGGGGTTGAGTTTGAGTTATGATATTATCACAAAAGGACATGGCGGAAAGCTGACCCTAGAGTCGGAGAGCGGGAAGGGCACTAAATTTATCATCATTTTACCGGTATGATTTTCACAAATGGATAGACGCAATCTGTCTATTCGAAAGGTTCAGTATCACATTTTAATTGTATAGGGTAAGGCCTTCAAGTGTTATGATGCTGTATTTACCCACTCATCCTAAAAAAATAGTTGCGCTTTCATCTTCCGGTTGCAATGGCTATCTTTCAAACATGAAAACCAACACCAGCTTATTGCGAAATGGTCGTATCAGGTATATGGCTTCGCTTTTTGTAGTGGTTGCGCTCTGCACCACTAGTCTAACATACGCTCAGCGCCCCGGATTTGGTCCTGCACAGTCTATCAAAGACCCTATCGTGGACGCTATCGTAAAAGAAGCAACAGAAAATTCTCAGTTAGAAAAACTGGCACATGAATTAATGGATGGTATCGGTCCAAGATTGGTCGGAAGTCCGAAAATGAAACAGGCCAATGATTGGGCAGTAGCAAAATATACCGCATGGGGAATCCCTGCCCGCAATGAAAAGTGGGGTGAATGGCGTGGATGGGATCGTGGTATTACCCATGTTGACATGATTTCTCCATGGGTGAAATCATTAGAAGGAATGCAACTTGCTTGGAGCCCTAGTACCAATGGTAAAACAGTAACAGGTGAAACCATTGTGCTGGCCGATGCAGCTGATTCTATTGCTTTTCAACAATGGCTTCCTTCTGTGAAAGGGAAATTTGTATTGGTATCTATGGCGCAACCTACAGGTCGCCCTGATTATAACTGGGATGAATTTGGTACCAAAGAATCTATTGAAAAGATGAAGAAAAATCGTACTGAATTAACCCAAGCATGGCAGAGAAGAATCACTAAGTCTGGTTACAATGCACGTACATTGGCTGTTGCATTGGAAGAGGCAGGAGCTTTGGGAGTGATTCAATCTAATTGGTCGCAAGGTTTTGGAGTGAACAAAATCTTCAGTGCCAATACCAAAAAGACCCCAACGATCGATCTTTCTTTGGAAGACTATAGTTTATTGTTCCGTTTAACTGAATCAGGTAGTAAACCACAGATCAGTGTTCGTGCCGATTCAAAAGAAACAGGGGTTCAACCCACTTTTAATACGATCGCTGAAATCAAAGGTTCTGAAAAGGCTGATGAGTATGTGATTCTTTCTGCTCACTTCGATTCATGGGATGGTGGTACAGGTGCAACAGATAATGGTACAGGTACGCTTACGATGATGGAAGCCATGCGTATTTTGAAAAAGATCCTACCCAATCCTAAAAGAACTATTCTTGTAGGTCATTGGGGTAGTGAAGAACAAGGTTTGAATGGTTCACGTGCATTTGTGGAAGATCATCCTGAGATCGTGCAGAATATGCAGGCATTGTTCAATCAAGATAATGGTACCGGACGTGTTGCCAATATTTCCGGACAAGGATTCTTGAATTCTTATGAATATATCAGTCGTTGGCTCACTCGTGTTCCGAGTGATATCCGTCAGCATATCACTACCAATTTTCCGGGTTCTCCGGGTGGTGGGGGATCAGACTTTGCCTCCTTCCTAGCGGTAGGGGCGCCAGCATTTTCATTGAGCTCCCTGGGCTGGTCATATGGTAACTATACTTGGCACACCAATCGTGATACTTATGATAAAATTGTATTTGATGATGTGAGGAACAATGCGATTCTTACTGCAATATTGGCTTACATGGCAAGTGAAGACAATACCAAAACATCACGCGAAAAAATTGTGTTGCCCATTAACCCCAGAACCGGTCAGCCGGGACAGTGGCCAACGCCTACAAAAGCTACCCGTAAAGGTGGATTGAATTAATTATATTGTTTAGTTCTTTGATAGCCCTGTGTTGATACGACACAGGGCTTTTTATGTAGTATAATCACTACTGAATGTATCCGAACACCTACTGTTTTTTGAAGGGAAATGTTATTGTAGACGGCATCAAATGAAACTTACTTTGTTAAACTAAATTGATAGATTTCTCGTAAGTAAATGTGTCGATTTAAAGGTTTCAAATCCAATATCCACCCCCCTAATGAAATTCACTGTTAATAGCAGTGGAAGGGATTCGATAACCTAAAAACAAAGTATATGTTTAGGAAAGTAATGGTTGTGAATGATGATGAGATTTCTTTGTTTGTATCCAGCAAAATGATCAGCAAAACAGCTTTTGCTGCAGATGTCATTACTGCAGGGAATGGGTTAAAAGCGCTACAGGTTTTTGATCAGTTATTGCTCAACAGTAGAACACCATCCGATGTACCTGAATTGGTATTTCTGGATCTTCATATGCCCGTTATGGATGGATGGGAGTTTCTGGAAGTATTTACGGAAAAGTATGCATACATATTCCCTTCTGTACGTTTTGTAATTCTTTCCTCCTCCATTGATCCTGATGATATTTTCAAGTTGAATCGTTTTTCAACAGTGATTGATTTGATACGTCATCCGATCAGTTTTGAGATCTTGAATGAGTTGAAGTTGAAATATGAAAAAATGAATTTCAATTTCCCGCCTGTAAATCATCAGCAGAATATTGCAAAGCAAATGATTGCATAAAATAATTGGGTTGGTAGTGAATCAATAAAATATCTGATTGCAGTGGAGCGGATTAACACAGCGATTATTATTGAATGAGTTCATTACCACCCATTTTTTATTCGGGGCAATCCAGTTTGCTTAACACTTTTCTCTTATTGAAAGGGTGGATACTCAACATTAGATATCCACCACCACTTAAGTTTTTGATTTGTTTTACCCATTGTAAATTATGAAGTCCCAGCACCAATGGACCGGCCTTGAAAGCGGCTCCAATGTGAAACTGATTTTGACTATTATATTGAATCGGTAAATAAAAACCCCAATTCAAGGTTTCCCATCTGGGAGTAACTGTCAGCAAATTCATTTCTCTTGATAATAGTTTTCGGAAACTGGATGTGCCATGCAAATTGATACTTAAGTCTGTATTCAAATACAGATTATTTCCAAAATTTCTGTCGACATTAATATTCAGCCTGGTTGGATTTCCAATCTTAAAACGATTGCTGATATTTTCTGAAGTAATAAATACAGTTGCTAAAGAATCTCTCAAATCTCTTCCAGATTCAACATTGGTGAATTTTCTATCCATATCGATATCCGTAATGGCAGGATCAATATTTCTAAATTGTCCGCCAAATTCTCCCGATTTAAATGTATTGGCACCAAGATCCATTAACGCCACCCCAATTTTCCATTGATAATTGATTGCATTGTTTTGTTGATAGCCGTTATTGGTTTCTCCGTATAATAAATATTCAGCGCCAATACTCAATCCTAATCCTGTTAAACTGTTTTTTATAAATCCTGCAGGCGTGTTTGAACCGGATGGTGATTCATCATAATTGGATGAATACCCAAATGCACTCCCTCCCGTGATGAAATTGTATACGGTATCCGTAGATGTTTTTGTTTCGAGATAACTCAGTTTATTAATTCTGGCAAAAGCTCCAGAAATACCTCTCATGACTTGAAGTGTTATGCCACCGGTAAGTTTACTGTTATAGGTTTCACTTAAAACACGCGAATAGTTAAAGTCTGCTTCAAGCCAACCGGTATGAGTAACAAAGCCTTCCAGATAAGGTGTAGTTCTGTTTTGTACAAGAAAATCATGGATACTGTAAATAGTATCACTTGCTGTTATAGGTTCTGTCCTGATGTGATTATACGTTCTGGCTCTCAAATTAATAGAGAAAGCGTGTTTGTTATTCGGCTTGTATAGAAAATTAAATAAGCTGATATCAACGTTGTTGTGTAAAAATCTGTTTTTAAAAGGGTGTGTGAGAAATACCGAATCATTCCTCATGAACAAAGAATTCGTACTCACTTTAGCTTGAACGGTCAACAAGGTTAGATCCCATTTATATGCTGAATTCACTGAAGCCGCCGGGTTATTTCTGATTCCCGTACTTCCTGCATATGCTGATCCATAGGTAGAAGTATAGTTTTGCCCGATCACATATGCGCTGGTAAAAAAAAGCAAAATGAGTATGAAAAAGGAGTGTCTCATAAAATAGGAAGATACCTTTTGAGCAATAACCGTTGCTCTCATAATATCCTAGCAGTGTTAAACAAATATCAAGGATTTAGCTGAAAGATAACCATCATGCCAAGAACGTAGCATATGGACAATCGTAACGGATAAGTACGTTGAATAGGCTTTTCAGTAGTTAATTGACAAATGTTTGAATGTTATCGCAAACAAAAAGTCCTCTGTAGAAACAGAGGACGGTCTTCGATTGCTTGCCATATAAGAAAGAGGTCATTTTATCTTTATTCCCATCTATTCAACAGCGCATTTCAAAGATAGATATTTTTACCATTCATTAATATATTTATTTTAATAATGTTATTAACAATTGCCATTTTAGTAATAAAAATGAAATTATTTAACTATTTAGTAAATATTGAAAATATTATAATGTATTTATAAAATAGCCTGATGTTCTTACATCAGGCTATTTATTGTGTAAAAGTGATTGAAAATCAATTTATTGTCTACCCGGGTATTGCTTTAATGCTTCTTCGAGGCAATCCATGGCAGCATTAATATCTTGTAGATTTAACACGTAAGCAAGTCTAACTTCCTTTTTTCCCAATCCCGGTGTTCCATAAAATCCGGTAGCAGGGGCTAACATGACAGTTTGCTTTTCATGTTCGAATGATTCCAATAACCATTGACAGAAAACATCTGCATCGTCTATTGGTAACTGAGCCATCGCATAAAAAGCACCTCCCGGATTCGGGCAAAATACCCCTTCCATTGCATTGAGTCTTTTTACAATTAAATCGCGACGTGATTTATATTCAGCTTTCGTGGTATCAAAATAATCTGCAGGCAAATCAATTGCTGCCTCTCCGGCAATTTGAGCAAAACTTGGAGGACTCAATCTGGCTTGCGCAAATTTCATCGCAGCATCCAATACTTGTTGGTTGCGGGTAATGAAAGCGCCAATTCTTCCTCCACAGGCACTATATCTCTTACTAATCGTATCCATAATAATTACATGATCATCTACACCTTTTAAATGTAAAGCACTTACCTGATGGCCTTCGTAACAGAACTCTCGATAGGCTTCATCTGAAAATAAATAAAGGTTATGACGGAGGATGATATCCTTCAATTGTTCCATTTCATCTGCACTGTACAAATATCCTGTTGGATTATTGGGATTACAGATCACAATGGCTTTAGTGCGAGCTGTGATCTTTTTCTCGATCTCCTCAATCGGTGGTAAAGCAAAGCCATTTTCAATATGAGAAGTTACCGGTACTACCGTAACACCAGCAGCAACCGCAAATCCATTGTAGTTAGCATAGAAGGGTTCAGGAATGATCACTGCGGTGCCTGCATCCAGACAAGACATGAAACCAAATAAGATGGCTTCACTACCCCCCGTGGTAATGATGATCTGCTGTGGAGTAACATCGATTCCTACAGACTGATAATAACCCACTAATTTTTTTCTGTAACTCTCATTACCCGCACTATGACTGTATTCCAATACTTTGAAATCACTATGGCGAACTGCATCCAACACCATCTTAGGCGTTTCGATATCCGGTTGTCCAATATTCAGATGGTATACTTTGGTTCCTTTCTTTTTCGCAGCTTCTGCATAGGGAACCAGTTTTCTGATGGGGGACGCAGGCATGGCCTGTCCACGTTGACTAATCTGTAACATGCCGCAAAGATAGGGCTACAGTGGTGTACAAAAGAAAAGCGATCCTTCATCAGGACCGCTTTTCAAATAAATATGTTCGAAATACTATTATCTGCTGGCTTTACCTGAAGTTTTGGCAGCTACTACTTCTCCTTCAATGGTAAGAATAACAGGATCATTAACACCCGCAAATTTGATGGTAACACGCTTGCTAAAAGTACCTAATGCAGCTGCGTTATAAGTTACTTTGATGGTGCTGTTTTTTCCTTTTAAAACAGGCTCTTTACTATATTCAGGAGTCGTACAACCACATTCTGCAGTTGCAAATTCAATCACTGCAGGTTTTGAGCCATTATTGGTAAAAGTGAAGACATGGGTAACAGGTTTGTTCTGCTCAATTTTCCCAAACTTAAAAGCACCTTCAGAAAATTTCACATCCTGTGCCATCACTCCAAAACTTACGATTAAACCGAGTACGGTTAAAAACAAAAACTTCTTCATATCAATAGGTATTTATTATGCTTTTCTCAAAGTTACAACAGAAACAAAAGCGGTAAGACCACTCGTTGTCAATTTTTTTATCGAAAACGGTCTTTTACCTGCTTCCCAAGGTAAATATTACTAATATCATGCCGTTTTTTGCGGGTTGATACATTTTTTATGGAAAACTAATTTCCGTTAGCCTATTCCGTTGGTAATGTTATTTTTGCCGCATGGAATCAAGTTCATCTTTGGGATACAAAAACGACATGTTGTCTTTCGACGGTTTTCGCAATGCTGTGATTGAAGATTACCGCATTGCCATGATCAGCCGGGAAGTGAGTTTGTTGGGTAGAAGAGAAGTGCTGACCGGAAAGGCCAAGTTTGGAATTTTTGGTGATGGTAAAGAAGTAGCTCAAATTGCTATGGCTAAATTTTTTCAGCCAGGTGATTTTAGAAGCGGTTATTATCGCGACCAAACATTCATGTTTGCAACCGGCTTGGCAAGTGTTGAACAATACTTTGCCCAGTTATATGCCGATCCCGATGTGAAGAACGAACCCTTCAGTGGTGGACGTCAAATGAATGCACATTTCTCTACACGTTTTGTAGATGAGAATGGTAACTGGTTGGATCTTGCCAACAGAAAAAATGTGTCTTCCGATATTGCACCTACTGCCGGACAAATGCCTCGTGGATTGGGTCTTGCTTTCGCTTCTCGTTGTTTTCGTTCTACCAGAAATCCGGAAGCATTTGAACAGTTGAGTCATCATGGAAATGAAATTTGTTTTACAACCATCGGAGATGCAAGCACCAGTGAGGGACATTTCTGGGAAACCATCAATGCTGCAGGTGTTTTACAAGTACCATTAGCAGTATTTGTATGGGATGATGGGTATGGTATTTCAGTCCCGAAAAATTTTCAAACAACCAAAGGTTCCATATCTGCTGCATTGAAAGGATTCCAGAAACAGGCAGACACCAATGGTATTCATATTTACAAAGTAAAAGCTTGGGATTATGCCGGCATGTGCGAAGTTTTTGAAGAAGCCCTTCAAAAAGTACGTGAAACGCATGAACCTGCTTTGTTCCATGTTGAAGAAGTAACACAACCACAAGGACATTCTACCAGCGGTAGTCATGAGCGTTATAAAAGTCCGGAACGACTGGAATGGGAGAAAGAATGGGATTGTATTAAGAAGATGAAAGAATGGATGATCGAGAACGGACTTGCATCTGTTGAAGAGTTAGCGGAAGTGGAAGCGGCAGCAAAAGAAACCGTCAAAGAAGCGCGTAACCGTGCATGGGAAAAATATGTTGCACCCATCAAACAGCAAGCAGAACAAGCTGCAACATTGATCCGTCAGGTCATGGTGAATGATATTGATAAATACAATGCCATTCAACAAATGGCCAATGAATTGGCAGCAAATAAAGAACCTTTACGAAGAGATATTTTAAGAGCTATTGCTGTTGCTACAGAAACAGCTCCTTTCTCTCCTTCAGCAGAAGAATTGAAGGCATTGAGATCGCAGTTGCTCGAAGAGAATACTTCATTGTACAATAGTCATCTCTACAATGAAGGACCCAAAAGTGCACTCAATGTACCTGAAGTAAAACCGTTGATTGCTTTTGATGCACCAACCGTAAATGGGTATGAAGTACTGAATAAATATTTTGATCTATTGTTTGCATCCAATCCTAAAGTATATGCTTTTGGAGAAGATGTAGGTCATATTGGTGATGTAAACCAAGGCTTCGCCGGATTACAGGATAAACATGGAAAAGATCGAATTCTTGATACGGGAATACGTGAGTTAACCATTGTTGGACAAGCCATCGGCATGGCATTGCGTGGGTTAAGACCGATCGCAGAAATTCAATACCTCGATTATTTATTATACGGATTACAACCATTGAGTGATGATGTATCAACCACTCATTTCAGAACCAAAGGACAGCAAAGTTGTCCGGTGATCATCCGCACACGCGGACATCGTTTGGAAGGTATTTGGCACAGTGGTTCTCCAATGGGCGTGGTGATTAATGCACTACGTGGGATGTATGTATGTGTGCCGAGAAATATGGTACAAGCAGTAGGTATGTATAACACCATGCTACAATCCAATGATCCCGCTATCATTGTGGAGTGTTTGAATGGATATCGCTTGAAAGAAAAATTACCGGATAATTTGTTGGAGTACACTGTTCCATTAGGTGTTCCGGAGGTTATCCGTGAAGGTGTGGATGTAACCCTTGTTTCTTATGGTTCAACCTTGCGCATTATTCAAGATGCAACAGATAGACTTGCAGCCGAAGGAATTGATTGTGAAATCATAGACGTGCAAACTTTATTGCCTTTTGATTTGAATCATGTCATACTAGAATCACTGAAGAAAACGAATCGCATCATTTTCATTGATGAAGATGTTCCGGGTGGAGCAGCTGCTTACATGTTCAATAAAGTTATGGAAGAGCAAGGTGGTTATAAATGGTTGGATGCGAGTCCGAGAACCTTAACTGCTAAAGCTCATCGTCCGGGATATGGAAGTGATGGTGACTATTTTGCTAAGCCCAACGCAGAAGATGTAATGGATGCAGTGAGGGCTTTGATGGCGGAGTAAGAGAGCCGCCAGCTGCCAGCTTCAAGCTGCAAGTGATTACTATTAGCCACAGATTCATTCGCTTAAGGCGATCAAATCTGTGGCTAATTTATTCATAAAATAATTCTTTCAAATCAGGTGTAGGAAGCCAGCATGCATCTTGTTTACCAAACCATTTGTATCTGTTCTTGGCAACCAGATCATAAAAAAAATTCCTGATAAAAGGTGGGATGATGATAAAGATGTAAAGCAAAGACCACAATCCACTCATCTCTTTAGCTACTTTCAATGCAGCGGTAGATTTGGTATAGATCTGACCATCTTTCAATAAAATAAACGTATTGAAATCAGTGCCTGATAAATGAAATTGTTTCAAAACTTCTTGTCCGAAGGAACCTTGTAATGAAGCAAATCGAAATTTTCTTTTCGGATCATTCTTAATCACTTTCTGAACACTCGCATTACACAAATTACAGACCCCATCGAAAAGGATGAAAGGGTGGGAAGTGTTAGTAGCTGTGTTCATAATGTGAAGTTACAATCTTATTTTTAGCTACGAGCTGCGAGCTATGAGCCACGAGCTCTTAGCTTTTGGATATCGTTCTAAAATAAAACCATCCATTACTTCTGGTAACAGATGGTTTTATCGTTAAAAAGCTTACAGCTCACAGCTCGTAGCTCAAACCCTTACCCCATATTATGAAACACCTTATTCACATCATCATCCTGCTCTAGTCTTTCAATCAGTTTGCTGACATCTTCGGCTTGTTCATCAGTGACAGGAACAGTTGTTGTAGGGATCCATTCTAGTTCGGCGCTGATAGGGTTGAGACCTTTGTCTTCCAGTGCTTTTTGCAAACTACCAAAATCTACAAAGGCACAACGCAGTACAATAATCGGATTGCCGTTATCGTCATTACTTTCTCCTAATTCCTCCAAACCAAAATCAATCAATTCTAATTCAAGGTCATCAATATTCAATCCCTCAGGTTTCAATTTGAAAACACCCATTTTCTTGAACTGGAAACTAACGCTACCACTATTTCCCAATGCACCATTTCCTTTGTTGAAATGACTTTTTACATTGGCTACGGTTCTTACATGGTTATCTGTAGCGGTTTCTACCAATAATGCTACTCCATGTGGTGCATACCCTTCATACAAAATCTCTTCATAGTTTGAAGTGTCTTTCCCTTGTGCTCTTTTGATCGCAGCTTCCACACGATCCTTCGGCATTCCCACGCTTCTCGCATTCTGAAAACAACGACGCAATGCCGGATTGGTAGCAGGATCCGGTCCGCCGGCTTTTACGGCTATCACGATCTCTTTACCGATACGGGTAAACTGCTTGGCCATTCTGTCCCAGCGGGCAAACATGGTTGCTTTACGTACTTCAAAAATCCTTCCCATAATGATCTGTTTAGGTGAACGGGTTGCAAAAATAAGTGTATTGCGCATAAAAAAGCCCGCCACTTGGGCAGGCTTTTTCAGCAGTTAGTTAGGTTGTTTTATTGTCCATTACGGAGTTTGCTGTGATGTCTGCTGTATACAAAGTATACTACCAGACCCAATGCCATCCATCCGAAAGCTACTTTCAGGGTTTGACCATCCAGTGCAAAGATCATGGCCGTACAAACGATCACACCCAAAATTGGAACCAATGGAACCAATGGGGTTTTGAAAGGTCTTTCAATATCTGGTGATTTCACACGTAAGATCCAAACACCCGCACTTACCAATACGAATGCGAATAAAGTACCAAAGCTGGTCAAGTCACCCGCTACGTGGCCTGGCACAAATGCTGCAAACAGTCCTACGAAAACAAATAATATCCAATTGGCTTTATAAGGCGTTTTGAATTTAGGATGCAATACACCAAATGCTTTAGGGATCAAACCATCATTACTCATGGTATAGAAAATACGGCTTTGTCCCATCAACATCACCAGGATCACAGAAGAGAAACCGGCGAGGATCGCAACAGTTACGGCAGTTGATAACCACTGGTATTTCACCATATAAGTAGAGATCGCATAAGCAACAGAAGCTTCACGTCCTTTTTCAGGATCTACAAACTCTTGCCAGTTGGCAACACCTGTTAATACGTGTCCGAAGAGGATGTATAAAATGGTACATACCACCAATGAACCGAGGATACCGATTGGCATATCACGTTTAGGGTTCTTTGCTTCTTGTGCTGCAGTACTTACCGCATCAAAGCCAATGAAGGCAAAGAATACGATGGCTGCACCACCAAGAACACCACCCCATCCGTGTTTGAATACACCGGTATAATCAGCGATCACTTTACCGGCACTGTCAGTTACAGCTGCAGTTCCTTCAGGGATCATGTAAGGAGTATGATTTTCAGGACGAATGTATTGCCAACCCAGAACAATGAAGAGGATCACGATCGCTACTTTAATGAATACGATCACCGCATTCACCATAGCAGATTCCTGTGTTCCTTTGATCAATAATAAAGTCAATAAAAGCAGAATCACCAAAGCCGGAGCGTTGATTATCCCTTTATGCAATACCCCAGCGGAGTCTGTAAAACTCTCGAAGGGGCTATGCGACCATTCATAGGGTATGCCTCCGTCAAAAAGTTTATTGAGGTATTCACTCCATGCAATAGATACTGTAGCAGCACCCAATGCATATTCCATGATCAATGCCCAACCAATGATCCATGCAACCAGTTCACCCATGGTTACATAACTGTAAGCATAAGCACTACCTGCAATAGGAATCATAGCCGCAAACTCTGCATAACACAGACCTGCAAAAGCACAACCAATCGCAGCAATAATAAATGAAATGGTAACAGCAGGACCTGCAGCCTGTCCGGCAGCAGCAGCTGTTCTTACGAAAAGTCCGGCACCAATGATGGCACCAATACCCAAAGCAATTAGATTGCCGGCTCCGAGGGTACGTTTTAATCCTTTGTCGCCCTCATCAGCCTGAGCCAGTAATTGACCCAATGGTTTCTTTACAAATAAACTCATAGTACAGTTTGGTTAAGTTTCTGAATTAGAAAGATTTGGCAAAATAGGGATTTCTGGCTTTCGCACCCTAAAACTTTTATGAATCGATCATTTCGCCGTTCGCAAAGGCCATTTCACCAGAAGTATTATATTGCGTCACTAACAAAGCCCCAATGAAGAAATCGAATAGGCTTACCTTATATATTGTCATTGCCATGATCGCCGGTGTTATTCTTGGCTATTTTGTACATAACAACGCATCGGCAGAAACCATTCAAAGTTTTTCTAAAAATTTAAAGCTATTTACAACCATCTTCCTTCGTCTGGTTCAGATGATCATCGCACCATTGGTGTTCTCTACATTGGTAGTGGGTATTGCTAAATTGGGCGACTTGAAAACAGTAGGTCGTGTAGGTGGTAAGGCTTTGTTATGGTTTATATCTGCATCATTGGTGAGTTTATTGTTGGGAATGTTACTGGTGAATATTTTTCAACCGGGAAAAGGAATTGATTTAAGCAATGCTGATATCTCCGGTGCACAAGATCTGGTGGGTAAAACACAAGAATTCAGCATTCAGAAATTTGTGGAGCACGTCTTTCCAAAGAGTGTGATCGATGCAATGGCTACCAACGAAATTTTACAATTGGTGGTATTCAGCATATTCTTTGGGGTTGCTACTGCTGCGCTGGGTGAAAAAGCCAAGATCGTTGTAAAAGGATTGGATGCGGTTGCACATGTGATCTTGAAAATGGTTGGATATGTCATGAACTTTGCACCAATCGGTGTATTTGGAGCTATCGCTGCAGTCATTGCTACCAAAGGATTGGATGTATTTATTTTTTATGGTCAATATCTTCTGTATTTCCTAATAGGTATCGCTGCATTATGGGTTATATTACTCACAGTTGGTTTTATCATTTTGGGAAAACGATTGCCTGATCTGTTACGCCGTATTTTCCCACCACTCATTATCGCATTCAGTACAACAAGTAGTGAAGCAGTATTTCCGAAACTTACAGAAGAGTTGGAAAGATTTGGCTGTAAGGATAAAATTGTTGCTTTTATTCTTCCCCTTGGTTACTCATTCAATCTGGACGGAAGTATGATGTACATGACTTTTGCCAGTATTGCCATCGCACAGGCTTATGGTATACAATTGGATCTGGGAACACAACTAACCATGCTCATTGTGCTCATGCTCACGAGTAAAGGTATCGCAGGTGTGCCCCGTGCATCACTAGTAGTGGTAACGGCTACTTGTGCCATGTTCAATATTCCTCCTGAAGGCATTGCACTCATTTTGCCGATCGATCACTTCTGTGATATGTTCCGCACTGCCACCAATGTTGTAGGAAATGCATTGGCCACAAGTGTAGTGAGTAAATGGGAAGGTGCATTGGATGAGCCTACCGATATTTCAGTTTCTGCTTAATTTAAGAACCTTAGCATGCTACAGATATTATTATCCGATTTTCACTGGAGTCAATTATTACAGCCACAATTTTATATTGAACATGGTGGACTTTGGCTCATACTCTTTGTAGTGTTTGCGGAAACAGGTTTATTCGTTGGATTCTTTTTACCAGGGGATAGTTTGTTATTTGTAGCTGGAATTTACAGTAGCAATTTGGCCAATGAATTTATTCCAACCGGAAATGAATACCTGGATCTATTGCTATTAATGTTACTGATTTCCGCAGCAGGTATTGCAGGAAACACTGTTGGTTATTGGTTTGGACGAAAAGTAGGTCCGGCCATGTACAATTGGAAAGAGAATATGCTTTTCAAAAGAAGATACCTCGAACAAGCACATGAGTTTTATGAAAAGCATGGCGGTGGTGCCATCATCGTAGCACGTTTCATCCCCATCGTGAGAACCTTTGCACCTATTGTAGCCGGTATTGTGCAGATGGATAAAAAGAAATTTGTATTCTTCAATATTGTTGGATGCATTGCTTGGGTGTTCAGTATGTTGTTTGCAGGACATTTCCTACAGAAGTGGATATTGAATCAATTTGGATTTGATCTGAAAGACCATCTGGAAGTGATAGTGTTGGGTATTGTGTTGGTTACCACTGCACCGGTATTCATCAAACTGTTTGCGGGAAAAAAGAAAGACAAAAAAGACGCGTAACAAAATAATTGATGTCTTCTTCTTTGTGTTTCATACCAATGAAGAGACAACTCACTTTCCAAACTGCTTGTCATGACCGAAAAAAAATACGGTGTTCTTTCTCTGCCCGTTATTGTTGCTGCATTAGGTTATTTCGTTGATATCTATGATCTTTTACTTTTTACAATTGTGAAGAAGCCCAGTATGTTGGGTGTTGGAGCTACCGATGCAACCATGCTGGTAGATAGTACCCGTGTGATCAATTGGCAGATGACAGGTTTATTATTGGGTGGTATTATTTGGGGAATGCTCGCAGATAAAAAAGGACGACTGAGTGTACTGTTCGGTTCCATCATTTTATATTCTGTTGCCAATTTCGCTACCGGTTTTGTTCAAACTGTTGATCAGTATGCAGCGTGTCGATTTGTTGGTGGACTCGGACTTGCAGGTGAGTTAGGTGCAGGTATTACTTTGGTCAGTGAATTATTACCCAAAAATAAAAGAGGAGTAGGAACTTCATTGGTTGCAGGGATCGGACTCAGTGGAGCTGTAGCTGCTTATTTTACCTATCAATTTACTGATGATTGGCGTTTGTGTTATAAGATCGGAGGCGGACTAGGAATTGCGCTGTTGTTATTACGTGTGAGTGTTGCGGAATCCGGAATGTTCAAAGAAGCGAAGGAACAAAAAGTAGTGCGTGGTAATTTCTTTATGTTGATCAATAATGGTAAGCGATTGAAGAAATATATTTTCGCAATTCTGATCGGATTACCCACTTGGTATGTGATTGGTATTCTCGTGAACCAGAGCGATCGTTTTGGGAATACCATGTTTGGAAGCACAACCATTGACTCAGGAAGATCCATCATGTTTGCATACGCTGCTATTGCCATCGGTGATATGTTGGTGGGATTGGTGAGTCAGTATTTCAAAAGCAGGAAGAAAGCTTTACTGATCTATTATATGCTCACTATTGTTGGACTCGTTCTCTTCTTTAGTGGGTATAATCGATCAGATTCCACGATGTATGCTATATGTACATTGTTAGGTTTCAGCACCGGTTTCTGGGCCATTTTTGTAACGATGGGAGCAGAGCAGTTTGGCACGAATCTTCGAGGTACAGCGGCTACCACCATTCCAAATATGGTGCGAGGAGCATTACCCTTGATCAATATGATGTTCCTGGACCTGTTTCAAAAATCATGGGGATGGAGTTTGGTGTACAGTGGTATCATCACAGGTATTGTTGTGATGACGATCACGCTGATAGCTTATTACTTTACAGAAGAGACCTTCCATAAAGACCTCAATTACGTTGAAGAATAATCATCCCTTCGTGTAACTCTGTGCCATACTCCGTTACCTCTGTGGTTAACCACAGTGTTACACAGAGTATGGCACAGAGTTTCGCAGAGAGGAGTTATACTTCTTATCTTGCAGCTATGAAATTTCTGGTCATCCGTTTTTCTTCTATCGGCGATATTGTTTTGACAACACCTGCCATCCGTTGTTTGAAATTACAAGTGTCCGATGCTGAAGTACATTTCCTGACCAAACAATCGATGAAAGCTGTTACAGAGGCAAATCCTTATATTGATAAGTTTCACTATTTCTCTCACAATCTTGATGCGCTGATCAAAGATTTGCAAGCAGAGCAATACGACTACATCATAGATCTACACAAAAATTTCAGAACTTGGCGTATTAAAAAAGCACTGAAAGTTCCCGTGTTGTCTTATAATAAAGAGGTCGTTGAAAAAGTATTGCTCACAAAGCTGCACATCAACAAAATGGCAGGCAGACACATTGTGGATCGTTGTTTGGATACATTAGCACCACTAGGTGTTCAAAATGATGGTAAAGGAATGGATTATTTTATTCCTGCAAATGTCAGCGTAAAAGCAGAAGATCTTCCTTTATCGCACAGTGCGGGTTTTGTAGCAATAGTCACTGGCGCTAGTTATTACACCAAGAAACTACCAGTTTATAAATTGCGAGAGCTTTGCGCCAAGTTGCAATATCCCATTGTACTGGTAGGTGGAAAAGAAGATAAGCAGGAAGGAGAGGAGATCGCAAAAATAGATTCGGTTAAAATTTATAATGCTTGTGGTAAATTCAGTTTGCATGAATCAGCAGATATCATTCGTCAATCCAAACTGGTGATCTCGCATGATACCGGTATGCAATACATTGCTTGTGCACTCAACAAACCCGTACTCGCTATTTGGGGCGGCACTTCACCGGCATTGGATGTAGAACCTTATTACGGTACAGAACAGTTACTCCAACATAATAAACCTGCTTATCACAACTTCATTGTAAAAGGGTTGGCTTGTCAACCTTGTTCTAATTATGGAACGAAGACTTGTCCGCGAGCGCATTTTAAATGTATGCAGGAGCAGGATGTGGATTTGATAGTGGCTAAAGCAATAGTATATTTATAAAGCCAATATTTTTAGGCTAATACCTATTTTTTCTACTTTAGTTAGTGTTTGAATACTTTTTATTATTTAACATTTGTTCTGAAATAATGCTAAACCCAAATTTCTTACTGCTGCTTTTTTCTGGAATTGCTGCAGTTACATTTATTGATACTGTAGGAGCCATTGCATCTCGTAAGTTTACTTTTAACTATAATAGGTTAGCTGTTTTTTCTTTTTTAGTATATACTTTAATCGGCTTTTTTGGATCAAAAATTTTAGAACCGAAGAGCGCAATATCAGCAGCTATAGTAGTTGGACTTTACGATGCAACAATCGGTTTATGGTTATCTTTTAAACTAACGGCTAATACGGAAATTACAGATGAAGAAAAGAAAGAGTTCACTGGAATTTTTTCAATTGTAATTATGCTAATTACATCAGTAATTTTTGCTACGATTGGTTATGCATTAACTTATATCTGCTAAATAAGTCTGATAAGAATTTGAATTCATTTTAGATTTTACATAGTAAGGTGATAAAAACATAATACGTATAACAAGTTGATAAAAAAAGAGCCCCGAATTTTCGGAGCCCTTCTTTTTTATTACCAAAACCAACTACTATCCTTTGATACGTTTTGCTTCACTTTCTAATCCCGTCTGACGCTGACGTGCAGCTTTTACCTGATTGTTACCAAATCTCCAAGAGAATGCTAAACGTACAGTACGACTTTCATTCTGTCCACGTCCATTGACAAATAGTCCACCAAAATTGCTGGTTGCTGTCCATGGATTGGTGAAGAAGATATCGGTCACACTTAATTTCAATGTTCCTTGTTTTTTCAGGATCTGTTTTTGGAAACCAAGATCTAGTCCACCCAATGATTTTGTTCTCCAAGTGGCACCCCAAACATTTGGACCACTGAACCAACCACTCAATTCTGCATTGTATCCTTTCCCTAAAGTGAATGTGTGTTGCATATAAGCTCCAAACATGGGGATTTCGGTTTTAATCTCATTATCACCGATCTTTCCTTTAAACATCTGATAATTGTACCAAACATTTGCATAACCATTCCACCACTTAGCAATCGGTAATGGAGAGCCGATACTGAAACTCAGGATACGTTGTGTTGCCAGATTTCTTTGCTGTACATAAGTGGCATTGTTGGTAGTATCTGTTGTTTGTGTAGCAAAATCTTTTACATGGCTATAACCGATAGTGGTATTCAACATGTATTTGAATGTGTGTGATAATTCAACAGTGTTTGTGTACTGCGGGCGTAAGAACGCATTTCCTTTTTCGTATGTCAACTCATCCAATTTATTCTCAAATGGATTCAGATCCTGATACGTTGGACGATCGATACGGCGACTAAAAGTCAGGTTCAAGGTGTTCTTCTGATCAACAGTCCAAGTCAATGCAGCACTAGGGAAGAAATCCAGGTAACTACGTTTAACGGTATTATCAGCTTGAATGATACCATCTGCTCTGGCTAATACACCTTCGCTATTGGTCTGTTCCATACGTAAACCTGTCTGCAAACTCCATTTCGGACTAAACTGACGCTGATAGTTGATGTAAGCAGCATTTACATTCTCTTTATAAGTAAAACTGTTACTTCTGCTTAAAATCTTTACGGGAACACCATTGATATCATTGAAGAAATCAAATGTGTTTTTTGTTTTCACGTAAGAGAACTTAGCACCATAACCTAACTTTCCTTTCCATTTTGGTTGATCTACATCCACTTTAGCAGTATAGATATCAATATCAGTTGGTGTAAAGTTTCGGTTGATCACTTGTGATAACATATTACCTGAGTTATCGAGGTAATTGTTCGGCTGAAAACTTCTACCGGTACCACGGAATAAACCATAGTCAGCATCAAAGTTGATCTCTTTACCACTGGTATCAGCATAACGATAGTTGATATTAGAATTCATATTCGTTCTGCTACCCGGAATGGTATTCAATGCCACTAGTTTTTTTACAAACTGCTTAGTAGGGTTGTAAGAGATATTGGTATTACTCTCACTTGTCCAATCATTATCACTAAAGTTGGTAGTCACCAGAAAACCCAGCGTGTTTTTGCTGTTGAGGAACAGATCAGCACCCAATTTTGCATTCACACTTTTGTTGTGGCTCCAGTTGGTACTTTTTTGATCATAGATGGAATCCAATTGTACACGATACAGATCTAGTGTATTCTCATATCTGCCGATGTTGGTTCCCACATTACTGAACAGGTTCACTTTTTTATCACGATAGTTCAAGCTAACAGAGCCATTGCCTTTTGGCGTAACACCTTGCACCATACCCATATTTACAGATCCATTCGTACCGTATCTTTTATTCTTCTTCAGTCTGATATTGATGATGCCGGCATTACCACTGGCATCATAACGAGCACTTGGATTGCTGATCATTTCAATGGCTTCTACATCATTACTATTGATACTCTTTAAGTAAGCAGCTAAATCCTGACTACCTAACTGGGTCATCTTTCCATCAACATAAATACGTACACCTGTCTTTCCTTTCATGGAAATATTCTCATTGTTATCTACCTGGATGCCCGGACTTTTCTGTAATAATTCCAACGCATTACTACCGGTAGCGTTGATACTATTCTCAACATTGAAAACAGTTTTATCTGCCTTGATTTCGATCATGGGCTTACGGGAAGTAACTGTTACATCCTGCAGTTTAGTAGCTGAGGGTTGTAAGGTGATACTGCCTGCATCAAATCCTTGACCGTTTTTTACTTCAAATACAGAGGAATAAGTTCTTTCAAAGCCGATCATGACATAACTCAGCAAGTATTTTCCTTCTTTGCCATACACCATTTCAAATGCACCATTGGCATCTGTTACATCTGCTTTCACCAAGGAACTGTCTGTAGACTTTAGTAAGGATACGGTAACAGACTGTAAAGCCTTACCACTGTTATCACTGATCTTTCCTTTAATAGTACTGCTTGTTTGTGCGATAGCGGTGTTCAATAATGAACTCAATCCGATCACAGCCGCAGTTAAAATCCTTCTCATTTTTTTGTTGTTTAGGTTGCTCAATCAGACGCAAAGCACTTAAGAATGTTACAGCAGACATGGTTGTTTCAGGATGAGTAGTGACAAAGGCATGACAAGCGGTCGCAGGTCGAGATAAAAAAATCCCTGTCTGTTTCTTACAGACAGGGATGTATGTACAAACGGTTCAATAAAAGGATGAACAGTAGCTTACAGAGTTTTCAAAACATCATTCATACTTCTTACTGCTTCCGCACTCTTATTAAACAATGCTTGTTCTTCTTCATTCAATTTGAAGTCGATGATCTTTTCCCAACCATTCTTACCGATCACCACAGGAACACCTAAACAGATATCTTTCTGTCCGTACTCACCTTCCAAGCTAACGCAGCAAGTGAATAATTTCTTTTCATCACGCAGAATGCTTTCCACTAAAGCAGCTCCGGCAGCTCCCGGTGCATACCATGCAGATGTGCCGATCAATTTGGTCAATGTAGCTCCACCAACCATGGTATCAGCTACGATTTGTTTTTGCTGTTCTTCTGTGAGGAAATTAGAAACAGGAGCACTGTTCCAAGTAGCCAGACGGATCAATGGAATCATCGTGGTATCACCATGTCCACCCACTACTACTGCATTCAAGTCTGCAGGGCTGCAACCCAAATGCTGGCTCAGTTGATATTTGAAACGGGCACTATCCAAAGTACCACCCATACCGATGATTCTGTTTTTAGGTAATCCGGTAGATTGTAATGCCAGATAAGTCATGGTATCCATCGGATTACTGATCACGATGATGATGGCGTTTGGAGAGTACTTCAGGATGTTTTCGCACACACCTTTTACGATACCAGCATTGGTACCGATCAATTCTTCACGTGTCATACCCGGTTTACGAGGCAACCCTGAAGTAATGACAACAACATCAGATCCTGCAGTCTTTGAATAATCATTGGTGCTACCTGTAATGCGGGTATCAAAGCCCAACAATGCGGCGGTTTGCATCATGTCTTGTGCCTTACCCTCGGCCAGACCTTCTTTAATATCCAGTAATACCAATTCTTCGGCCAATGCGGCGCGTGCAATATTGTCGGCACAAGTAGCTCCTACGGCTCCGGCACCTACTACGGTTACTTTCATAAACAATGATTATTTAAAGTGAGGAATTTTTTCCGCTGCAAAGGTAAGGGTTGGCAGTCGTTTGAACGCGACGTTTCAGGCTTTTTGACACCATTGTGGATAGCGGTTTAACAAACTTTTCCTATTAGCCTGATTTATTGCTTGTAACCATTTAAAAGGGTCAATAGCTCCGGCATTTCTACACCTCCTTCATAGGCTTTTATGTAGTTGCCTTTTTTATCATACACAGCTACATACGGCGTATATTTTACCTGAAAGAAAGAAGGAATACCATAATTCGGGTCTCTGCCCACTTTCAGATTTTTATGATTGAAAAAGCCATATTCCTGAGCAAAACCTTTGATATCCGCCATATCGCGATAGCTGACCCAGAGGATAAAACTGTTTTTCAAACTGTCCATTACACTGATCATTTCTTTGGCCTCGTGTTGACAATGACCACAATCCGGACTGAAATACACAATGATCGTAAAATCGGATGCTGGCAACTGTTGTTTAGTGAACCATGTACTATCAGTTTGTAGAATAGTAAACTCAGGTAATTTTTTTGTTTTTAAAAACGGAGGGAGATCTGAATTTGCATCCTGTGCATAGGATGCCATACCCATTAATATTACTACAAGAACAGAAAGAATTTTTTTCATAAATAAGTTATTGAGCATTGTTCCCATTAGCAGCCTTTGCTTCCATCATCCTCATTTCTTTTGCATCTTGTAAGAATTCAGATGCAAAAATGAATTTATTCAATAGTTCATCTTTACTAAAGATGATGTCTTTGTTAGTTCCTTCCCACTGTTTTCTACCTTGATGAAGGTAAACAATATGATCACCGATTTCCATCACACTGTTCATATCATGTGTTACTACAATGGTTGTGATATTGAATTCAACAGTGATCTCTTTGATCAAACGGTCGATCACCATGGATGTTTGTGGATCTAATCCTGAATTGGGCTCATCACAAAATAAATATTTCGGATTCAGCACAACCGCACGAGCAATACCAACTCTTTTCTTCATCCCGCCACTGATCTCAGAAGGATATTTCTTGTTGGCATCTTTCAAATTCACACGATCTAAAACTTCGTTCACTCTTTTTTTCTTTTCAGCCATAGACCAATTGGTGAACATATCCAATGGGAACAATACATTTTGCTCAACAGTCATCGAATCAAATAAAGCAGTCCCCTGAAATAACATGCCGATCTGCTGTCGCAATAATTTTCTTTCGTCATTATTCATCAACAGCATATCTGTTCCGTCGTACAGTATCTCACCCACTTCCGGACGAAACAATCCTACCATGCATTTGGTAAGAACGGTTTTACCACTACCACTGGTACCAATGATAAGATTACACTTACCGGCTTCCATTACCGCACTGATATCTTCAAGAATGGTACGCTCTCCGAAAATCTTTTGTATGTTCTTGATCTCGATCATGTGACTGCAAACTAATCTTTTGTTTTAGAATGGCTCTACCAGATTCCTTAATAAATCCTCAAAAACTTCTCTTTTACGAATCAAATAAGGTGTTCTGTCTTTAACCATGACTTCTGCAGGACGATAGCGGGAATTAAAATTACTTGCCATTTCAAACCCATAAGCGCCGGCATTATCAAATACCAGCAAATCTCCTTCTCTGATCTCATGCATGGGACGTTCCCAAGCAAATGTGTCGGTTTCGCAGATATTACCGGTGATGGTATATTTTTTTATCACCCCATTTTCGTTACTGATATTTCTAATTCGATGATAAGCTTCATAAAACATAGGTCTGATCAAATGGTTGAAACCACTGTTCACACCTGCAAAAGTTGTAGCACTTGTTTCTTTCAAAACATTCACAGATGTAAGCAGATACCCTGCTTCACTTACTAAAAACTTGCCGGGCTCAAACCATACTTGAAAAGTGCGTTGATAGGCTTGTTCGATTTTTTGCTCGAATGCAAGGATCTCTTTTGCCAGGAGTTGTATATCCGTTCCGTCCTCATCATCTTGATAGGGAACTTTGAATCCGCCACCCAGATCAAGGAATTGTAATTCGGGGAAATGTGGTACCAAGTCAAAAAACACATCGGTCACTTTCATGAACACATCTACGTCTTTGATCTCGCTACCTGTATGGACATGCAATCCGGTGATATGAATTTGATATTGTTGCATGATGCGAACGATATCAGACAGTTGCTCTATGGGCACACCAAATTTACTGGTATCATGCCCTGTAGAGATTTTAAGATTACCACCCGCCATGATATTAGGGCGAAGACGAATACCTACAGGATAACTGTGGCCATATTTTTTTCCAAATTTTTCCAAATTGGAAAGACTGTCAATATTGATATTAATACCCATTGAAACAGCCTCTTCAATCTCATCAAACGCAATGCCGTTACTGGTATATAAAATATCAGTGGAAGGGAAACCGGCATGCACCGCTAGTTTCGCTTCGTTGATAGAACTACAGTCTACTTTGCATCCGATAGACTTGATATGTTTCAGGATACTAACATTGGTCAGTGCTTTACAGGCATAAAAAAAACTGACCTTATCACTATTAAAAGCTTGTTTTAATAGTAGGAATTGCTCAGTGATTCGATCGGCATTATACACATAAAGAGGTGTGCCGTACTCAGCTGCAAGATTTCTTAATTGCTCGTTGGATAAAAAAGATGACATACTGCGAAGATACTTGTCTGGCAGATATTCATGTCACCGCTGTCCCATCTTATTATTGATTTTCGTCCGAAGGGTTTTCTTCGTCGGTAGATGTTTCATTATCAGGATCTGAAGCATCAGTATTTTCCTGTGTTTCATCACCTTGGACAATGAGTTCCCCATCTTCATTGACGGTTAGGAGTGAGGTATCTCCGTCAATGATAGGCTCTTCGATAATAGCTTCTTCAATAGCGTCTGCTACGGGTTGATCTGTAAAATCTTCCGGACGAATGACAGTTCCTTCCACGATTTGTTCAGCCAATACTTCTTTGATCTTTGGCAGGTCTTCAGGAGAATTGATACCAAAATAGTCCATGAAATTTTTAGAAGTAGCGTATACCAGAGGTTTACCCGGCATCTGCTCGTTACGACCACTGATCAGGATCAGTTCCTTTTCTAGTAATTTCTGGATACTATAATCGCTGTTCACGCCACGAATGGATTCGATCTCACCTTTTGTGATAGGTTGTTTATAAGCAATGATGGCGAGTGTTTCCAGCGCGGCATTGGATAGGCGCTTGAGAAATTTGTCACCATTGAGTTGGGCGATCGTTTTATGATAATCTTTCTTGGTTAGGAATTGCCAACCCCCGCCACTTTCACGTACTTCAAAGGGATAAAATTCAGAATTGTATTTCTCACAAATACCTTGAATAGCAGCTTCAACCTGATCAAGCGTTACACGCTCCTCCAGAAAACCAAATGTATTGTTGATGAGTTCAACGATATCTAAAGAAGTGAGCGGTTTCTCACTCGCAAAGATCAACACTTCAATGTGTGGTATGATTTGGCTTATTTCCATGGTCAATTTGAAAATGTGGTAATTTGAAAATTTGAAAATGAAATATTCACGTGGTCTTAAATTATTAAGTTCATTCAAACATAACAATCATTTTCAAATTACCACATTTTCAAATTTTCAAATTGGGTTCTCTATCCTTGCAATGCGGCAGCACCACTTACGATTTCCGTTAATTCAGTGGTAATAGCAGCCTGACGGGCTCTGTTATAACTAATCTTCAGTGACTTTAATAACTCATTCGCATTTTCACTAGCCTTGTCCATAGCGGTCATACGAGCGCCGTGTTCACTGGCATTACAATCCAATACCGCTTTGAATAGCTGTGTATTCAGGATCTTAGGCATCAATTCAGCGATCAGTTCTTCTTTAGCCGGTTCAAAAATAAAGTCAGACTTTTTGCTGGAATTGCTATTGGTCACTTTAGGGATCGGCAGGAATTGTTCAGCCTTGTATTGTTGCGTAGCCGCGTTTTTGAATTCACTATAAATGATCTCAACCGTATCAAACTCTTTATTCTCAAAAGCTTTCATCGCAGCTTGTGCAGCAGCTTGAACTGATTCAAAGTTTAGGTTCAGGAAGATATCTTTATAAGTAGCGTCTACTTTATAACCTGCTTTCTGTAAGCTTTCATATCCTTTTTTACCAATATTCCAAATACTCACATTTCCTTTCTGATGTTGCGCTGCATATTTTTCAGCAATGGTCAACTTGGCCAGTTTGATCAGGTTGGCATTATAACCGCCACAAAGTCCGCGATCACTGGTAATAACAATCAATAAAACTTTCTCTACTGCTCTTTCCTCAGCCAGCTTGATGTGCATATCACCTTCAGTGTTGCTAACGATATTACTCAGCATTTCCTGCAATTTCTGAGCGTAAGGACGCATCTGTGTAATGGCGTCTTGTGCACGGCGCAATTTAGCCGCACTCACCATTTTCATTGCTTTTGTGATCTGCTGGGTACTTTGAACACTCTTGATCCTGTTACGTACTTCTTTTAACTGACCTGCCATGGGTAAAAAAGTTTCAATTTTTCAAGAAACAAGGGATCAAGTATGTCTTGAACTCCCCTTTTCAATTTGGCTGCAAAAGTAGCAGAATCACCCTGAAATTCCATCAAAACTTTGCTTTTTTACCCACTACTTTGATCTGCCCCTTAAAAACGATAACTTAGGCCTAAGCCATTTGCTGAAACGCCCATCTGTAGGTGCTCCATCTTATTTTCCAGCCATTTAGTGTTTTTGTGATGCTGACCATACTGAATCAGGTCAAAAACCAACAAAAATGCCCCTTGGAGTATCAGGCTATTGCCAAATCCCTCTGTCCTAGGTTTATTCAAGCGAGTACCTCTTTCTTTCAAGTATAAACCTGTGGTGATATAAGCCAAATCCAACCCGGTGTTCAGCAAGAGTATTTTTTCCAGTTTTTGCTGTTCTTTCAGGTTGGAAGCTAGTCCGAATGGCTTGTTGAGTTGTTTTCTGATTCCTAATAAACCAACCCCGGCGATCGCAAAGTTGACGGTATTCCAGTAGGCATTCATTTGATGAAATGCCTTTTCACTGCCTTGGGTATTACTGGCGGAGATGGTACCCTGAATGATATTGGCACTTGCCCAAGCCCCCAATACATACATATTATTTTGTACCAATTTGATACGCTGATGCGCAATGGAATCCTGTTCATTCACTTGGGATAATGCCATAAAGGCGGAAAAAAACGCCGGAATCAGCAATACGACACGTAGTAAGGTCATCTTCAATTCGTTAAGTATTTGTATAAATGATCGCCAGTTGATAAGCGGAGCAAATGCTCTGATCAAATTCTTTACCTTTGGCGGCCTCAGTTAAAAATGCCAAATTGACTCAAAAACTTTTTGCGCACCGTTTTTGACTGTTAACTTTTTTCTAATACACCAGACGCATTATATATGTTGAAACTTTTTTCAAAATTATTCGGAAGTAGTAAAAGTGAGAAGGATGTGCAGCAGATTATGCCCATCATCCAAAAAATACATCAATTCTACGAACAATACCAGCAGTTGACTAATGATGAACTGCGTAACAAGACACAAGAGTTCAAACAGCGCATTCAGTCTTATCTGACAGATATCGATCAGGAGATCGCTGCAAAAAAACAAGAAGCAGAAAGCTTGCCTGAAAATGAGATCCATAATAGAGATACCATTTATCAGCAAGTGGATAAGCTGAAAAAAGAAAGAGATAAAAAGATTGAAGAGATCCTTGCTCAGATTCAACCCGAAGCTTTTGCTGTTGTAAAAGAAACTGCCAGACGTTTTAAAGAAAACGCTGAGATGGTGTCTACTGCCACAGCGCTAGACAGAGAGTTGAGTGTAAAGAAAGAGCATATTCGTATAGAAGGAGATAAAAGTATTTTCAAAAATACTTGGACTGCTGCAGGCGGTACTGTTACCTGGAACATGGTTCACTATGATGTTCAGTTGATCGGTGGTAGTGTGTTACATCAAGGGAAAATCGCTGAAATGGCTACCGGTGAGGGTAAAACATTGGTGTCTACCTTGCCTGCATATCTTAATGCACTTGCCGGAGAAGGTGTTCACATTGTAACCGTGAACGATTATCTGGCTCGTCGTGATAGTGAATGGAACGGTCCCATCTTTGAATGGCTGGGTTTAAAAGTAGATTGTATTGATAAGCATGAACCTAGTACTGAATCCAGACGCAACGCTTATTTAGCAGATATCACTTATGGTACCAATAATGAATTTGGTTTCGATTACCTGCGTGATAACATGGTGCACTCTCCACAAGAGATGGTACAACGCAAACACCATTTTGCGATGGTGGATGAGGTCGATTCAGTGTTGATCGATGATGCACGTACGCCTTTGATCATTTCCGGTCCTATTGGACATAACACCGGCGAGCAGCAATTCTTTGAACTGAAACCAAGGATCGAAAGATTGGTAGAAGCGCAGAAAAAAGCAGTGAACCAATTCTTGAATGAGGCAAAGAAAAAAATTGCAGAAGGTAATGATGATCCAAAAGATGGCGGATTGGCATTATTCCGTGCTCATCGTGGTTTGCCCAAAAACAGTGCATTGATCAAGTTCTTGAGTGAGCCGGGAATGCGTGTAAAATTGCAAAAGGCAGAAAATTACTATCTCGCAGACCAGCAAAGAGAAATGCCAAAAGCTGATGAGGAATTATACTTCTACATCGACGAAAAAAATAATTCAGTTGAGTTAACTGATAAAGGGATTCAACTGATCACCAAAGCGGGTGAAGACACACAATTCTTTGTACTTCCTGATATCAGTGTATCGCTTTCATCGATCGATAAGAATGAAAGTATTCCAGCAGAAGAAAAGCTTCACCAGAAAGAACAGGTGATCAATGATTATTCTGTAAAGGCGGATCGTATCCATACAGTTCATCAATTGTTAAAAGCCTATACTTTATTTGATAAAGATGTGGAGTATGTGGTGATGGATGGTTCTGTGAAAATTGTAGATGAACAAACAGGTCGTATCCTCGATGGTCGTCGTTATTCTGATGGATTACACCAAGCCATTGAAGCAAAAGAAAATGTAAAGATCGAAGCGGCTACACAAACCTATGCAACAGTTACACTCCAGAATTATTTCAGGATGTATCATAAGTTAGGTGGTATGACCGGTACTGCTGAAACAGAAGCCGCAGAATTTTGGGATATCTATAAACTAGATGTAGTGGCCATTCCAACGAATGTAACCGCTATCAGAAAAGATGAACAAGACCTCGTATATAAAACCAAGCGCGAAAAATTTGGTGCTGTGATTGATGAGGTTGTAAAACTTCGTGATGCGGGTCGTCCGGTCTTGGTGGGTACAACATCGGTGGAAGTGAGTGAATTGTTGAGTAGGATGTTGCGTCAAAAACAAATCCCACACAATGTACTGAACGCAAAACAACATGCCCGTGAAGCACAGGTAGTAGCGGAAGCTGGTTTAGCAGGTGCTATCACCATTGCTACGAACATGGCAGGTCGTGGTACGGATATAAAACTCGGACCGGGTGTGAAAGAAGCAGGTGGATTGGCGATCTTGGGTACTGAACGACATGAGTCTCGTCGTGTAGACAGACAGTTAAGAGGTCGTGCCGGTCGTCAAGGTGATCCGGGTTCTTCTCAATTCTTTGTGTCCTTGGAAGATGATCTGATGCGTATGTTCGGTAGCGATCGTATCGCCAAGATCATGGACTTCGCAGGATATAAAGAAGGTGAAGTGATTCAGCATAGCATGATCACGAAATCGATTGAACGTGCCCAGAAAAAAGTAGAAGAAAACAACTTTGGTATCCGTAAGCGATTACTGGAATATGATGACGTAATGAACAAACAGAGAACGGTTGTTTATACCAAGAGAAGTCATGCTTTGTTTGGAGATCGACTGGCATTGGATCTGGATAATGCTTTTTATGCTGTGGCAGAAGATCTGGTCAATTCATTCAGAGAACAGAATGATCATGAAGGATTCAGACTTGCGGTGATTGTGAATTTCGGAATCGACCCAACCATTTCAGCAGAAGAGCTATCTAAACTTTCTGAACAGCAACTCACCGAGAAGTTATATCTCGAGGCGGTGAGCAATTACGATCGAAAAAAACAGGAGATGATGGTACAAGCCATTCCTGTATTTAAAAATATTCGTCAGCAACAGGGTAATCATATTGAAAATGTGATCGTGCCATTTACAGATGGAAGAAAAGGAATGCAGGTGTTGGCGAATATGGAAAAGACACTCAACAGTAATGGCGCTGAACTGGTGAATGCTTTGGAAAAAACAGTAACACTGGCATTGATTGATGATGCATGGAAAGAGCATTTACGTGCAATGGATGATCTGAAGCAGAGTGTTCAAACAGCTACTTATGAGCAGAAAGATCCGTTGGTGATCTATAAAATGGAGGCCTACAATATCTTCAAGAAAATGGATAGTGAAGTGAATGTCAGCATCGTTCAATTCCTTTGTCATGCAGGTATTCCTTTGAATGAAGGAGAAGAAGTACGCGAGGGTCGTCAACAAAAAACAGATCTCAGTAAGTTAAGTACCAGCAAAGAAGATATCGATGCGCCACCTACTGAGAATGATTATTATGATCCTACTCCTGTTAAACAACAACCCGTTGTAGCAGGTCCAAAAATCGGACGTAATGATCCTTGTCCATGTGGGAGTGGGAAAAAGTACAAAGCCTGTCACGGTAAAGACCTATAACGAAAAAGCCTCCTGAACGGGAGGCTTTTTCGTTAGTTTTGTAGCATGACAGGTCGTTTTTGGAAAAGACATTTTACTATCTGGATAATATTAATTTTCACTTTGTTTATCGGAGTATTTTCCCGGGTGTATTCAAAACAATTACAGCGCCAGGAACAAATGCCTTATCTGGTTGGTATTATAATGGAGACACGTTTTACTGAATATAAACTTCCGGGGGCTAAAAAGAGGAGAATGATTCCTCATCGAGACTTTTTCTTCCAGTTAAAAGATCAGCCGAACCGATTGCTGCGGTTGAATGAGCTAAAAGCATCAGAGTGGCAGGCATTCGAAAAGGAGATCAAACACAAACATGCCATGCGGTTGCAATATGATGACGTGGTCCTTGATGGGGAATGGCAGTTTATAACAGTTATTAACGCAGAGAATGAACACTGGCAATTGAAGAATTTCGAAGCAAAACGAAAACTTTTCATGTGGGTAAGTATTATCTCAGGAGTTGGTTTTCTATGGATAGTATTATTGTTGCGAAAAGATTATAAAAAGATAAAAACATATGTTGGTATTGAATCAGTACATTGATCACACTATTCTTAAACCCACCACACTGTTAGCTGATATTGAAAAACTTTGTCAGGAGGCCAAACAGTACCAGTTTGCAGCAGTATGTGTACCACCCAATTTTGTAAAAAAAGCCAAGTCATTGGTTGAGGGTACAGGTGTTAAAGTAGCTACGGTGATTGGATTTCCTTTTGGTTATGCAGCAGTGGAAGCGAAGATCGCTGAGATCGTTTTGGCGATGGTGGATGGTGCAGATGAATTAGATGTTGTTATTAATATAACGGCCATCAAAAATGGCGATTGGGTCTATCTTGCGAATGAGATCAATTATATCATGCCGGTAGTAAAAAGTAAAAACAAAGTCATCAAAGTGATCATCGAAAGTGGGGTGCTAACCGATGATGAGATCATTAAGTGTTGCGAATTGTATGGGGTCGCGGGAATTGATTACCTGAAAACTTCCACTGGGTATGCAGAAAAAGGAGCAACAATAGAAGCGGTAAAACTATTTCGCCTCCATCTACCTCAACAGGTGCAGATCAAAGCATCTGGCGGTATCAGAGATCATGTATTTGCACAACAATTGATCGATGCTGGCGCTACCAGGTTGGGTTGCAGTGCCAGTGTTGCCATAGTACAAGGGGCAAAGACCAAGAGCGGCTATTGATTTGTTAAACGATTTATGAACTTCTTCTCGAGAAACATAGCTTTGTATCTTTGCGAAAGAATTTTACTAACTTTCTAAAAACATCCACTATGCGTTTTGTTTTGTTATTGTTTTGGATAGGATGTGTATCTTCTTTGCAGGCATCAGATTCTGTCATTGTAAGAAAAGATCCACGTTTGGATTTACTTACAGCCAAACAAGCACAGATCAATAAGCGTTCTGCCATGATGACTAGCAGTGGGCAATACAAAGGTTATCGCATACAGGTGATCAGTACTACTAATAGAGAACAGGCATTTGCTATCAAAACAGAATTATTGAGTCGTTTTCCCGATCAGAAGAGTTACACTTCTTATCAATCGCCTTTGTTCAAAGTACGAATTGGTAATTTTTTGAAGAAGGAGGATGCTGAACAATTCAGAAAAACATTGAGTCGCTTTTATCCCAAAGGAGTATATGTTGTAGAAGATGTTATCGAATATACCTTAACTGAAGAAGAAGAGCTCCTGCAATAATAATTTATCAGTACATGCTGCAAGAACAAATAAAACAACTAGCACAACAATACGCATCAGAATTTATCGCTGTACGCTCTCATTTACATGCACATCCTGAATTAAGTTATCAGGAATTCAATACTTCGGCTTTTGTGCAAAACAAACTGAAAGAAATAGGTATTGAGTTTACAGTGATGGCTACTACAGGAGTTGTTGGTGTGATTAGTGGTAAGAATCCGGGAAGTCGTGTCATTGCATTACGTGCAGATATGGATGCATTGCCGATACAAGAAGAGAACGATCGCCCGTATCGTTCAAAAAATAATGGAGTGATGCATGCGTGCGGTCATGATGTACATACTTCCATTTTATTAGGTGCAGCTAAAATATTGCATGAACTGCGCGATAGTTGGGAAGGAACTGTGAAATTATTATTCCAGCCTGGAGAAGAAAAAAATCCGGGGGGTGCTAGTTACATGATTCGTGATGGCGCATTACAGAATCCAACACCACAAGGTATCATTGGTTTGCATGTTCATCCGGGATTAGAGACCGGTAAATTAAGCTTTAGAAAAGGAAGAGTGATGGCAAGTGCGGATGAGATCTATATTACGATCAAAGGCAAGGGCGGACATGCGGCTTCTCCTAATTTAACAGCAGATACAGTGTTGATAGCGTCACACTTGATCTTGAGTTTGCAACAGATCATTTCACGTAATAAAAATCCATTGTCACCTTCTGTTTTATCGATTTGTTCCATACAAGGTGGACATACCACCAATGTGATACCCAGTGAAGTAAAACTCATGGGTACATTCAGAGCGATGGATGAAGAGTGGCGTTTCAAAGCGCATGATTTGATTCGCAAGAACGCTGTCGGATTGGTAGAATCAATGGGAGGTGAAATTGATTTGCATATTGATATTGGATATCCTACTGTTGATAATGATCCTGTTTTCACCGCAACAGCATGGAAGCAAGCTGATGCATTCATGGGTAAAGAAAATGTATTGGAAACTGAAATGAGAATGGGCGCTGAAGATTTTGGTTATTACACGCAAGTAATTCCGGGTTGTTTTTTCAGGTTAGGTATTCGTAATGAAGCAAAGGGCATTATCCATAATGTGCATACACCATTATTTGATATTGATGAACGTGCCATAGAAATCGGCATGGGCAATATGGCCTGGTTGGGAGCGACTGTTGTTACATACAAGTAAAAGCCTTTAAATTGTACAAGACATAAAACAAGAAGTTTAATTTAGAGGTTACCTTTATAACAATTAAATTAAATCTTATGGTTTTTACTCATGCAATATTTGGCTTTTTTGCTCTAAAAATATCATGGTTTGAATCCCCTTACTGGGGTACTTTTTGGGGTCAGTTTTGGGTTGAATTAATAGGTGGAACAATATCAGCTTTTATATTTCTTTTTCTTGTTTTATACTTATTAAAACCAAAGATTAGAATTGCTCCCTTTTTATGCCGTGTTTTAAATTCTGGAAACAATCATTATATTTTCAAGTTTGTGAATAGATCTTTTTTCCCGGCTCATGAAATCAAGGTTGAATTATACAAAATTCGAAAAATACCAATGGGTGGAGGAAGGTTTAATAATGAACATGAACAATTGACTATAAAAAATGGTAATATTTCACATATTCCTCATAGACCATTTTGGTGGTGGCAAAATAAGATACATCATCCTCACTGTGTAGTTGTAAGAAGTTTTGATAATCTTAACGAAATATTACAAGATGATATGAATGCAATATTGCTGAGAGTGAGTCTTAAGCATGGGTTAACAGGATTGTCAACAGTTGTTGAACAAGAGTATGGGAATGAAGGGGATATTCGAAACGGAAAATTTAAAACTGGTCCAAAGTTTGAAAATATCTAGAAAATTTCTTATTTTACAATACAAAAAAGATTATAACAATGAAATGCGATACTGAAATCATTTAAATACTCTCTTGATGAGTTAAGTGGGGTTGTCGTAAATGACAACCTCTTTTTTTTACTACTAAAAGATTTCTCTTTATTCTGATGTTGACATTTACTAATCATTAAACAAGTATTTCTAAGGACGCAATTTGCGTCCTTAGAAAATGGTAAAGGGAAACACAGCAAGTACCCTCCATTTGCCTTCACGGAACAAGGAATAGCTATGTTAAGTGGTGTGTTAAGTTCGGAGCATGCAATTCAAATGAATATAGCCATCATGCGTGCTTTCATTGCTGTAAGTAAAATGATGATGCAGTATAGTGAACTGGCATCCGAGCTAGAACTGATCAGAAAATCAGTTTCCAATCACGGAGAACAATTAGGGTTGATCTATGAGGCCATTGAAAATATTCTCGACGAACAAGCTGAATACAAGGCACTTCAAAACCGCAATAGAATTGGCTTTATGAAATAACCGCCTGTTTTTTATTTATATTGTATTTTGCACCCCCAATCCCCCAAATGGTCCGGTCAGGGAACCGGAGCCAGAAGTGAGTGACACAACAGCAGTTGATCAGCGATGTGTTGCCGGTAACGAAAAAAAACAATATGGCTAAAAATACAGATCTGAGGAAGGAACAGGCACTTGAGTATCATTCAAGTGGCAGACCCGGAAAAATTGAAGTCATCCCCACCAAAGAAGCCAAAACCCAAAGAGACCTTTCATTGGCGTATAGTCCGGGTGTTGCAGAACCTTGCAAAGAGATACACAATAATGTAGAAGAAGTATATAAATACACTGCAAAAGGTAACTTGGTAGCCGTGATCAGTAACGGAACAGCTGTATTAGGACTAGGAGATATTGGTCCGGAAGCCAGTAAGCCGGTAATGGAAGGAAAGGGAGTCTTATTCAAAATATTTGCGGACATCGATGTGTTTGATATTGAGATCAATGAAAAAGATCCTGAGAAATTCGTTCAGATCGTAAAAGCATTGGAGCCAACCTTCGGAGGCATCAATCTGGAAGATATCAAAGCACCTGAGTGTTTTTACATTGAACAGCAGCTCAAGCAACAAATGAATATTCCGGTGATGCACGATGATCAGCACGGAACAGCGATCATTAGTGGAGCAGCTTTGTTGAATGCATTGGAATTACAGAAAAAAAGAATTGAGAAAGTTCGTTTTGTTGTGAATGGTGCGGGCGCAGCTGCTATGGCTTGTACACAATTGTATGTAGCATTAGGTGCGCGTTATGAAAATTTTATCCTGTTTGATAAGGATGGTGTTCTCCATGAAGGAAGAACAGATTTGGATGCAACACGTAGAAAATTTGCAGTAAAGCGTTCCGATATTACACTCGATAAAGCGATGAAAGATGCGGATGTATTTTTGGGGTTGAGTGTTGGTAATGTGGTATCGCAAGAGATGGTGAAAAGCATGGCCAAAAATCCGATCGTATTTGCCATGGCAAATCCTGATCCGGAGATCAGTTATGAAGATGCAATCGCTGTGCGTAAAGATATTATCATGGCAACGGGTAGAACAGATTACCCGAATCAGGTGAACAATGTATTAGGCTTCCCCTATATTTTCCGTGGAGCATTGGATGTTCGTGCTACTCAAATCAATGAGGCCATGAAACTGGCTGCAGTAAAGGCTTTGGCAGAACTAGCTAAAACACCTGTACCGGATATTGTGAATATGGCGTATAACCAAACCAATATGTCGTTTGGTCCTGAATACATTATTCCCAAGCCATTGGATCCGAGATTGTTATCAACTGTAGCGCCTGCTGTTGCTAAAGCAGCTGTAGAAAGTGGGGTAGCACAGAAAAAAATCCAGAATTGGGATGCTTATGTATTAGAGCTGAACAAACGATTAGGATTGGATAACCAACTGGTTCGTGTGATTGGAAACAAAGCACGTCGTGATCCTAAGCGACTGGTATTTGCAGAAGCTGATAATCAGAAAATATTGAAAGCTGCAAGTATCATTTATGATGAGGGTGTAGCTTATCCGATTTTATTGGGAGATCCGATTAAGATCAACCGCATAGCAGAAGAACATAATATTGATATTACCGATCTGCCGATCATTGATCCGCGTAGTGATGAAATGGAATCCAAGCGTGAGTTTTACGGTGAATTATTCTTTAAGAAAAGACAACGTAAAGGATTCAATCACTATGAGAGTATCAAGATCATGAAAGACCGAAATCATTTTGGTTGCATGATGGTTGAGACAGGTGATGCAGATGCTATGTTATCGGGGCTTACCAAAAATTATGCAGAAGCGATCCGTCCGGCACTGCAGATCGTAGGTACAGAGGAAGGAGTCAAGAAAATTGCAGGTATGTATCTGTTGTTGACTAAAAAAGGTCCTTTATTCCTGGCAGATACTACGGTTAACTTTAATCCTACCGCAGAAGAACTGGCAGATATTACGATGATGGTGGCTAAAGAAGTACGCAACTTCAATTTAACACCACGTATTGCCATGTTGAGTTATAGTAATTTTGGAAGCAGCGATTCAGGAGAAGCTAAATTGGTAGCAGAAGCAACCAAAATTTTGAAACAGAGAAATCCTTCTTTGATCGTTGATGGTGAGATGCAGGGTAGTATGGCTTTCAACAAAGAAATTTTAAGAGACAATTATCCATTCAGTGAACTGGTGGATGAAGATGTGAATGTATTGATGTTCCCTAATCTTACTGCAGGTAATGTTGCCTATAATCTTTTAAAGGAAGTAGGTGGTGCAGATGCTATCGGTCCTATCCTGTTAGGATTGAAAAAGCCTGTGCATGTACTCCAGTTAGGAAGTACAGTAAGAAGCATCATCAATATGGCCCTCGTAGCAGTAGTTGATGCACAGTTAAAATGCAGAATGGATACCAACGATGTTGTTCAACGCAGCAGTTGGTGGAAGAGATTGAAGAAAAGGAAAAAATAGTTGATAGACCATAGTCCATGAACCATGGTCTATGGACGAAATAACAGCAAGCAAAAAAACATACCATGTCATTCTTCACCCACTTAGGTTCTTACCTTCTCATGTTAAAAGGCATGTTCACCAAGCCTGAGAACTGGCGTATGTATTGGAAAGAGTTCATGCATCAGTGTGTGGAGATTGGATTGGGAGCTTTACCAATCGTGGTGATCATTTCTTTGTTTCTGGGTGCTGTTACTACAGTTCAAACAGCCTATCAGTTGGTAAGTCCTTTAGTACCTCAGGCAACCATCGCGCAGATCGTTCGAGATAGTATGATATTGGAATTGTCTCCTACGGTTGTAAGTATTGTTCTCGCAGGTGTGGTAGGCAGTAAGATCGCAAGCGAATTGGGTAACATGCGTATCAGTGAGCAGATAGATGCATTGGAGATCATGGGTATCAATACCAAAAGTTATCTGGTGATGCCTAAAATACTCGGCTCTTTATTAGTCATTCCTTGTTTGATCACTATTTCAGCGGTATTGGGCATCTGGGGAGGAAGAACTGCAGGAAACCTGACGGGTATTCTGGCACCTGATATTTTCGATATTGGCTTAAGGCAGAATCTGAATTTGTATAATATCAATTTCGCATTGTATAAATCTTACACGTTTGCTTTTATAGTAAGTAGTATCTCAGCTTATTACGGTTATAATGTAAAAGGAGGGGCTTTGGAAATCGGTCGAGCCAGTACCAGTGCCGTAGTGGTAAGTTGTATCTTGATCCTGTGTGCAGATTACCTATTGGCATCCCTTCTTTTGTAGGTATTCATTTTTTTAAGGTCATTAGGTCAGCTCTTGTTACATTTATAAAACAAGTTGCAGTCGTATGAATCCATCTTTTGACATTTTTCGCAAACAAATCTCCAATCGGTGGAAGTTTCGGTTCTTTTTGTTGCAAAAACTTCCTTCTGCATTTTTTTCCGGGTTAAAGATCCGTTCTTTTGATGCACACCAATCTGTTATAGGAGTTCGTTACAGTTGGTTCTCGCAAAATCCTTTTCGCTCTATGTATTTTGCTGTACAAGCAATGGCAGCAGAAATGAGTACCGGCATTTTAGGTTTTGCGCAGATCTATCAACGAAAACCCTCTGTGAGTATGCTGGTGTTGAAAGTAGAAGGAAGTTTTACGAAAAAAGCAACCGGGTTTATATCCTTTACTTGTAAAGATGGTAAGATGATAGAAGAGGCTGTTGAAAAAGCAATACAAACAGGGGAAGCGCAAACAGTTATTTGTCATTCAGTCGGAACCAATGAACAACAAGAAGTGGTAGCAGAATTTTTAGTGACATGGACATTTAAAGCAAAACATAGATCAGCATAAAATAGTCGTATGAAAATAGCATTTCATGGAGCAGCAAGAACGGTAACAGGTTCTAAACACCTACTAACATTGGATGACGGTACAAAAATTCTGTTAGACTGCGGTCTGTTTCAGGGTATGGGTAAGGAAACAGATGAGCTCAATGCCGATTTTGGTTTTGATGCTCGTTCAATAGACATACTCGTATTATCGCATGCACATATCGATCATTCAGGGTTGATTCCTAAACTGGTAAAGGAAGGATTCGAAGGAAAAATTTATGCAACTCCTGCTACCAAAGAATTAGGTGCTATACTTTTAGAAGATTCTGCAGTGATACAAAGAGATGATACCAAATTCATCAACAAACGAAGAGCCAAACAAGGCTTGCCACCATATGAACCTTTGTATGATCTGGAAGATGCAGCAAAAGCTTTGGAACTTTTTGTGGAGGTGAATTATGATGAGTGGACCACTATTAGCAAAGGAGTAGATTTATTATTTACAGATGCTGGACATATCATCGGAAGTGCTGCAGTGCATTTGCGAATAGCAGAAAATGGTGTCACCAGACAACTAACTTTCAGTGGTGATGTAGGAAGATACAATGATGCCATTCTTCGTTCGCCATCTGTCTTTCCACAGGCTGATTATATCATTCTGGAAAGCACTTATGGGAATAAATTACATGACGAAGTGCATGGTACGCCTGATACTTTGTACGAATGGATCGATAAAACTTGTATTCAGAAAAAAGGGAAACTCATTATCCCGGCATTCAGTGTAGGACGAACACAAGAGTTATTGTATGCATTGAATCAATTGGATCTTGAAAATAGATTGCCTAATGTTCCTATTTATGTGGATAGTCCTCTCAGTAGAGAAGCCACTGAAATGCTGAAAGCATATCCTCAGTATTTCAATAAACGTATACGAAAGGTGATGGAGAAAGACGAAGATCCATTTGATTTTCCGGGACTGAAATTTATTAAAACAGTCGACGAGAGTAAATACCTGAATGTATTAACACAACCTTGTGTCATCATATCGGCCAGTGGTATGGCAGATGCCGGTAGGGTGAAACATCATATCATGAACAATATTGGTGAGGAAAAGAATACGATTTTATTGGTGGGATATTGCGAGCCACGTTCTTTAGGCGGAAGACTAGCCAATGGCGCAGAGCAAGTGAAAATATTTGGAGAAATGTATGAGGTAAAAGCAGAGATTGGACAGATGCGCAGCATGAGTGCCCATGGCGACTATGATGATCTTTGTCAGTTCTTAGCTTGTCAGGATGCCAAACAAATTCGCACTTTATTTTTGGTACATGGGGAGTATGATGTACAACAGGATTTTGCGCATCGATTATTAAGAAAAGGGTTTCAGGAAGTAGTGATACCTGAGATGCATTATCAGACAAAATTGCAATAATGAATTTGTTGATACAAGATGCCGGTCGTTATTACCGGGAACAGTTTGGAGAACCCGAATTCATTGTTCGCTCGCCTGGAAGGATCAATCTCATTGGAGAGCATACAGATTACAATGGAGGGTTTGTATTACCGGCAGCCATTGATAATGCTGTTTATGTGTCTATTGGAAAAAGACCTGACACTAAGATTGCTTTATACTCAGTAGACTATCAGGAACATTTCGAAATCGAACATACAGATATTCAAAAGACAAAAGTTCATTGGGCTAATTATGTATTGTCTGTTGTAGTTACCTTACAAAAAGCAGGATATTCTTTCGGCGGATTCAATACAGTTGTTAGGGGAGATATTCCTATAGGTGCGGGTTTGTCTTCATCAGCAGCTGTAGAATGTGCGGTCATTTTCGCATTGAACGAGTTGTTTGTATTAGGCTTGGACAAAATGCAAATGGTAAAATTGGCACAGCAAGCCGAAAATGAGTTTATTGGAGTGAAGTGTGGTATCATGGATCAGTTTGCCAGCATGTTTGGCAAGCAAGATCAGGTCATTCAGTTGGATTGTCGATCACTTGAATACAACTATTTCAAATTTCAACCTGAAGATTATCAACTTTTATTGCTGAATACCAAAGTGAAACATTCTTTGGCAGACTCTGAATACAATCTGCGAAGATTGGATTGTGAAGCTGGGGTAGCACATCTCAATAGAATATTTCCCGAAGTGAATAGTTTGAGGGATGCAACAGAAGCCATGATCGAATCTGAATTGAAAGGATTAAGCAATGATGTGTACAATCATTGTTTGTATGCAGTTCAAGAAATCAAAAGAGTAAAGGAAGCATGTACAGATTTGATGCAGGAAGATTATGTCGCATTTGGAAAGAAGATGTTCGAAACACACAAAGGCTTGAGTGAAATGTATCAGGTAAGTTGTCCTGAACTTGATTTTCTTGTGGCTTTCGCTGCCAAGCATAAAGATGTTTTGGGAGCACGTATGATGGGAGGCGGATTTGGCGGTTGTACCATTAATCTGATCAGAAAAGAAGGGGTATCTGATTTTATCGATAGAGCTTCAGAAACCTATTTAGAAACATTTGGGATATTGCCTGGAGCTTATCCGGTAACTATCTCATCAGGAACTTCTTTGGTACAAGCACAATTTTAAGGTCGTTTACTTGCATGAGCCGATTTCGTTTTGTAATTTTTGAAAACAATAAAACAATCGGCCATGAAAAACTATCACATCGTATCTAAAATCGCGATCTACCTCTTGTCGGTAGTGATGATCAGTTTTGGTATTTATCATTTCCAAAATGCAATGGATCTGGTCGTTTATATTCCTTCTTCTTTGCCCGGAGGAATATGGTGGGTCTATCTTACAGGCGGCGCTTTCATTTTAGTAGCCATTTCATTTATCACTAACAGAATGGTGAAGACATCAGCGTATTTACTTGCTTTTATTCTTTTTGTATTTATTCTCACGCTGCATGTGCCTAACTATTTGAATGCAGGTGATAAAGAAATGAAGGCAATGGCGTTTGTTAATCTTTTAAAAGATACCGCCATTGCCGGATTTGCACTGCATATTGCTGCAGGCGCGCATCACCAGAAACTGCACATGGAACAAAGTGATTGATTTATTGACAGTCGTTGACCACTTTTAGTAACACAAATTTTTGTGGTGCATTGGCTATTGTAGCAGCACATCTGGTACAATAAGGGTCATCTTCATGTTTTTCTGTGGCTTTTACTTTTACTCGTAAACCTTTCAATGAAGATGAGGTGGCATATAATTTCGACATATCAGCACAACTGAATGTGGTTGAAAAAACATGATCGTAGGTAACTTCATCTAGTTTGTAACCATTTTCTCCATATTGGTAAAAATCTTTGTCAAGTATTTGGACTACAGCATTGCCACAGATCTCATTCAATATTTCCACTTCAATACATTCATCTTTTAACTCATCAGATGATTTATCACAAGACCATAAGCTAAGTGATAGTAACAACAATAGTATGATAGATCTAAGTTTCATAATATTCGTTTTATTTTAAACTGCATTCTTGTGAAATAGAAATATGTAACCATTTACTAGGGGCATTGCTAATTACTGCAGCACAGGTTCCACAATTTGGATCACTAGGCTCTGGTTGATCGATAATTTTTACATACAATGGTTGATCTGCAACACCCTGATTAGGTCTGTAGAGCGTATCTGTAAGGGGTAATTTGCATGGCAGTACCGTGGCAAAAACATGATCATAAGTAATGCCATTTTTTTGATAACCGTTAACACCGAGATGATAATAATCAGGATCCAATATCTGTAACACGGCAGTATTACAAAGAGCATCCAAAACTTTCACCTGAACACATCCTTCGGTTTTGTTTTGTTCATTCTTTTCGCAACCGGCAGATAAGAAGAGCAACAAGCTCGTAAGCATGATGAAACTATTTCTTTTCATGATGGTTTGTTTTTCTGCTTGATATTTTTAATGGGAAAACTGTTGCACTAGGTTGAAAAAAACTTCTTTTTTTCACATTTTGATAAAACAAAGACTTTGAACCCAAAAGGTGAGGTTAGCGGAGAAAGTTTCTTATTATTAGTCTGAAATCATCTGAAACAAAAAAGGCACTCAATCTGAGCGCCTTTTGTACCCGGTACGGGAATCGAACCCGTCTTTCCTCCGTGAAAGGGAGATGTCCTAGCCGATAGACGAACCGGGCATTTTTTTGTCAATCGGGACGCAAAAATAGGCTTTGAAAACTTCCTGCCAAAATTTTTTATGCTTTTTATGGTAATCAATGATTTATAATAGGAGCAGAGATGTTCAATTTAAGCCACAGATTCACAGATTACATGCCTAATTCTGTGAATCTGTGGCTACAAAATCCGTCATTATACGATCAAGTATCCTCACAATACCTGCATTACAAAAAATATCCGCTTATTTCTTATCAATCCATGTAAATTTGCCACTCTTAAAGCCCATATACCTTAAAAATTAGTCAAATGAGTACAGTAAAAGTTGCCATCAACGGTTTCGGACGTATCGGCCGTTTGGTGTTCCGTCAGATTTATAACATGGAAGGAATTGATGTAGTAGCGATCAACGATCTGACCAGTCCTAAAGTTTTAGCCCACTTATTGAAATATGATAGTGCACAGGGTCGTTTTGATGCTACTGTTACATCTACTGATGATGCGATCGTGGTAAATGGCGAAACGGTAAAGATCTACGCTCAAAAAGATCCGGCACAGATTCCTTGGGGCAACCATGGTGTAGATGTGGTGATCGAGTCAACCGGTTTCTTCACTGATAAAGAAAAAGCAGAAGCACATCTTAAAGCAGGCGCTAAGCGTGTGGTGATCTCTGCTCCAGCAACCGGAGACCTGAAAACAGTAGTGTTTAACGTAAACCATCAGATCCTCGATGGTAGCGAAACCATCATCTCTTGTGCATCTTGTACCACCAACTGTTTGGCGCCAATGGCGAAAGTGTTGAATGATCAATTTGGTATCGCAACCGGTATCATGACCACCATTCACGCTTATACCAATGACCAAAATACTTTGGATGCTCCACATCCAAAAGGAGATCTGCGCAGAGCAAGAGCTGCTGCAGCGAATATCGTTCCTAACAGCACCGGTGCAGCAAAAGCGATCGGACTAGTATTACCTGAATTGAAAGGTAAATTAGACGGTGGTGCTCAGCGTGTTCCAACCATTACCGGTTCATTGACTGAATTAGCAGTAATCCTGAATAAGAAAGTAACTGCTGAAGAGATCAATGCAGCGATGAAAGCAGCCAGCAATGAAAGCTTTGGTTATACAGAAGATGAGATCGTAAGCTCTGATATCATCGGTATCAGTTACGGTTCTTTATTTGATGCTACTCAAACCAAAGTAATGACCGTTGGAGATGCTCAGTTGGTAAAGACCGTGAGTTGGTATGATAATGAGATGAGCTATGTTAGTCAGCTCGTTAGAACTGTAAAGTATTTTGCAGGTTTGATCTCGAAATAATAAAATTTGTCCGCCACGGCGGATGAAAATGTGGCAATTTGAAAATGTGTAAAACATTGTTCAGTTGCCACATTTTTTTTCCTCCATTTTCGAATTTTCAAATTCTCAAATTTTCAAATTAATAAAATGAGCAAGTTTTTGAACCACAACTTTAGTAATCAACGTGCATTGATCCGTGTTGATTTTAATGTGCCGCTGAATGCTGCATATGAAATAACCGATGATAATCGTATGCGTGCTACCATCCCTACCATCAAAAAAATTCTAACAGATGGCGGTAGTGTTATTCTCATGAGTCATTTGGGTAGACCAAAAGAAGGTCCTACTGAAAAATATTCACTGAAACATTTGGTGAAACACCTGAGTCAATTATTAGGTGGAGTCGAAGTATTGTTTGCAGATGATTGTATTGGTACATCAGCTGTAAATATGTCTGCTGCTTTGCAACCCGGACAGGTATTGTTGCTGGAGAATCTTCGTTTTTACAAAGAAGAAGAGAAAGGGGATGTTGCATTTGCAGAAAAATTGAGTAAGCTGGGAGATGTATACGTGAACGATGCATTTGGAACAGCACATCGTGCACATGCGTCTACAGCTGTCATTGCGCAGTTCTTCCCGGGTGATAAAAAAATGTTTGGAACAGTGATGGATGGTGAAGTAGCAAGTGCAGAAAAAGTAATGCACCAAAGTGAAAAACCTTTCACAGCGATCATTGGTGGTGCTAAAGTGAGTGATAAAATATTGATCATCGAAAACTTATTAGAAAGAGCAACTGATATCATCATCGGTGGAGGTATGGCATATACTTTCATGAAAGCGCAAGGAGGTACGATCGGTAATTCTTTGTGTGAAGATGATCGATTAGACACAGCAGTGGAATTATTAAAAAAAGCAGAAGCCAAAGGAGTTTGTATTCATTTGCCCTCAGACTCTGTTATAGCGGATAAGTTTTCAGCTGAAGCAAATACATCTACTGCCCCAAGTAATCATATTCCGGATGGATGGATGGGATTGGATATTGGTGCAAACGCTTGTGAACAGTTCGCCAACTGTATCAAAAGATCTAAAACCATCTTATGGAATGGTCCGATGGGCGTATTTGAAATGGAAAAATTCCAGCACGGAACAAAAACCATCGCCATCGCAGTAGCGGAAGCTACAGCCAACGGTGCTTTCTCACTGGTTGGTGGCGGCGACAGTGTAGCAGCAGTTAACCAGTTCGGATTTGCCGATAAAGTAAGCTATGTATCTACCGGTGGCGGCGCCATGCTGGAATACTTTGAGGGCAAAGAGCTGCCGGGTATAGCGGCTGTGAAGGCGTAGGGTACAGTCCATAGTCGATAGACCATGGTCCATGGACTATTAGCTATGGACTATGTAATATTTTACCTAACCCAACTACTAATGCTCTAAAAGGAATAAAAAACCTAATTTCATAACAAACAAGTTAAACATGAGTACAAAAAATTTAACCCTTATTGTCATTGCCGCATTGATCCTTATTCTGGGTGGTTGTGGCTGCAGAGGATATAATGGATTGGTAAAGCAGGATGAAGTAGTGAAAAATGCTTGGGCAAATGTGGAAAGTGATTACCAGCGTCGTGCGGATCTGATTCCTAATCTGGTGAATACTGTAAAAGGAGAAGCCAATTTTGAGCAAACCACTTTACAGAATGTGATCGAAGCACGCGCAAGTGCAACACAGATTAAGGTGGATGCCAATGATCTGTCTCCTGAAAAATTACAACAATACCAAGCTGCACAAGGACAACTGTCTCAGGCATTGGGTCGTTTGTTGATGGTGACAGAAAATTATCCTAACCTCAGAGCCAATGAAGCATTCCGCGGATTACAGGCGCAACTGGAAGGAACAGAGAATCGCATCAAAGTATCACGTAACGACTTTAACAAAGCGGTTGCTGATTACAACATCAAAGCACGTTCATTCCCGATGAATATTCTGGCCGGCATGTTTGGCTTTAAAGTAAAAGAAGGCTTTAAAGCAGATGCGGGCGCTGAAAAAGCTCCGGAAGTTAAATTTTAATCATACAAACCACAGTGCGGATGTTGATGATCAGGAAATCCTGATGACGATTCTCACTGTGGTTTTTTAATGCATCATTGTCATGTTTGGACTCTTCAGAAAAAAACCGGATCGCTATTTTTCAGACAGTGAAAGAGAGCGTATTGTTACCGCCATTCGAAATGCAGAACAAAGAACCAGTGGTGAAGTGCGGATTTTTATTGAGAACAAGTGTGAATATATTGATCCGCTTCGCAGGGCGCAAGAGATCTTTGTCAACCTGAAAATGTATGAAACAGCAGAGCGAAATGCGGTGTTGGTCTATATCGCCATGAAAGATAGACAACTGGCTGTATTTGGTGATGAAGGCATCCATCAGAAAGTAGGTTCTGATTTTTGGAATACCGAAGTGAAAAAGATGCTGACAGAGTTCAAAGAGCAACATTACGCAGAGGGTTTGGCAACCATCATCGAAGATATAGGGGAAGCTTTAGCGTTTCATTTCCCTTATGACAACAAGGGCGATAAAAATGAATTACCTGACGATATTGTTTTTGGTAAATAAAATCAATGGCTGATCATACAAATGACAGCGAACTGAAAGCATGAAAAAAATATTACTCTTATTCCTGACCTTTTGTTGGTTGGCTGTGGGTGTTGGACAGAATATTCTACCCAAACCCAATCCACCAAAGTTGGTGAATGATGTTGCTAATGTGTTATCACCTGAGCAGCGACAGATATTGGAACAGAAGCTGGTGGCTTTGGATGATAGTACATCTAATCAGATAGCCGTGGTTTTGATTCCTACATTGGATGGGTACCCCATTGAAGAATATGCCAATAAATTATTTCGTGAGTGGGGAATTGGTAATGCTAAAACCAATAATGGAGTATTATTAATTGCGGCAATAGAAGACAGGAAGATCAGAATTGAAGTTGGATATGGATTAGAAGGCGCCATACCGGATATAGTTGCGTCGAGTATTATCAGAAATGAAATTGGGCCAAATTTTAAAGAAGGAAATTTTTATCGGGGTATAGATAAAGCAACTGATGCATTAGCGAAAGCTGCTGCAGGTGAATATAAAGTTAAACGTGAACGCAAAGGATCAGGTGGTACCACAGGCAAATCTATTCTCACCTTTGTCATTATTTTATTTGTGGTGTTAATGATTGTAGCCAGAGGAGGAGGTGGTGGTGGAAAAGGTGGTGGAATGATGAGTAGAAGAGGATATGGTGATATAGCAGAAGCTATTTTTTGGTCATCTGTTTTAGGAGGCGGTCGTAGAAGTAGTGGCGGTGGCTGGGGAGGCGGTAGTGGTGGAGGTTTTGGTGGTGGTGGATTTGGTGGATTCGGCGGTGGTAGCAGTGGCGGCGGTGGTGCAAGTGGAGGATGGTAAAATATAAACTAAACAATATGAGAAAATTATGGATGACATCGTTGATGCTTGGTTGCATCATCGCAGTAAAAGCACAGCAGATTAAATTGCCTGTAGGTAAAAAGTTTCAGGTGATTACAGAAGTAAAAGGAAATAATGTTACTTCTATGATGGGGCAAGACATGGAAATGTCGAATACATCAACAGTATACTTGGATCATGAGTTAAAATCTGTTGGTGCGAATAAATTTTCAATGGGTATTACCATCAAAAGAATTACAGCAAGTGTTTCGATCATGGGGCAAGAACAAAGTTTTGATTCTGATGATGAGGCTGTAAGATCTAATCCCGCTTTAGCTGATGCTTTTAAAACATTGGGAAAAGAAGCAGAAGTTACAGTGGATGGTGGAAAAGTTACGATGCAAGGAGAGATGATGGAAGCGTTGAAAACAATACCCGGGGCTGCGTCTGAAGGCAATGATATCGGACGTGTTTTTTTGTTACTAAAAGATGAAGAGATAAAAGAGGGGTATACTTGGACATCCAATAGTTCTTCAGAAAGTGGCAGCATTGAAACAAATAATGTGATTGAAAAAGTAACGGATAAAGAAATTCAAGTGCTGGCAAATGCCACTGTAAAAATATCTTCTACCATGACTCAAAATGGAATGGAGATCAAGCAAAAAACAGAAGGTACAGTAAAATCTACCCGTATTTATGACAGAGCTACCGGACTCATGATATCAGAGGTTTCTATTGGTGATATCAAGGGCAATATGGAAGTGATGGGACAGCAGATGCCATTGACCAGTAAAACTGAAACAAAAACAAGCATCAAGATGTTATAAATTTGTTGATCCAACTTCAACTAAAAGGCCGCACCGGTATTACCGGGCGGCCTTCTTGT